>Ga0102591_1000057_pt1 | contig 283842 bp, 265 predicted proteins | sample AraplaCol_mCL_r2_2_FD_76860 | JGI IMG/M metagenome (GOLD analysis project Ga0102591, IMG submission 76860) | Arabidopsis root microbial communities from North Carolina, USA - plate scrape MF_Col_mCL_r2 (SPADES assembly) (version 2) | ecosystem: Host-associated > Plants > Roots > Endosphere...
AGCGGTCGCTCTCCCTATCGAAGTCAGGAGACAAGTCCCGTTTAGAACGACTTGCCGATGGCTAGCGCATTGGCCCGATCCCTTGCACCGCCAAATGAAACGAAGGCGTTTTGGGCCTCCCTGGCGGGACGTATGTGATGCCTAACGTATCGGCGGAGCGCACTAGCTCTGCCAGCGAGTTGACCTCCATCTTGTCCATGATGTGGGCACGATGGACCTTCACGGTCTTCTCCACAATTCGGAGGATGTTGGCAACCTCCTTGTTGCGCAGACCTGTCGTAATCATTGCCATGACTTCTCGCTCACGAATCGTCAGCCGTTGCATCCTTGCGTCCAGTGCCGCCTTGACGTCGCGTTCCATACCCCTTTGGACAGCCAATTCTAGAGCGCGACTCACCGCCATGACGAGTAAGTCTTCGGCCACTGGCTTTTCGAGAAGATCGACGGCGCCAGCCATCATCGTCTCAACAGTCTGTTTGACGTCTGCGTATCCTGTGAGCATGATGAAGGGCACATGCGATGGGAGTCGTTTCAATAGTTCGTAACCACTAATACCGGGCAAGATCAAGTCGGCTACCACACATGTAGGGCCGCAAAGGGAATCTAGGACGGGCCCACACTCTTCGGCCGAACAGACCGTCTTTGTTGCGAAGCCTTTGGCTTGCAGTAGCCTGCCTAAGGCCTTTCGGATACTCTCATCGTCGTCAACCACAATCACAGTTCCGGTCATCGCGCACGCCTCATAATAATTGGGGTTGGCTCTTCTCGACATTACCCAGCGCTGACTACGTCCACAACGGGCATTCTGGGCGGACGAAAAGTTTCATTACGACGAATGAAACATTTTTAGACTTCGCACGCGATCGGCGCCAGGAATGGAGGGCGGCCACCGGGGCAGTCACAAGAAGACGAAATGCTAGGCGTTGTTCTAGGAGGTCGAGGTGCTGGCTTCAATGCGCAACGGAGCGCTCGCGACGACGCCATGGAGCACCGGCATCGCGCCGTGTAGCTGCTTTCGACTCTTTACGAGAGGCTGTTCATGGGCCGATAAGAGCCGATTACCTGGGCGGTTCCGCAACTGGTCACAGGCGTCGGGAAACGCCCCATCTTGGACGTAGGCTTCGCTTGATTGTGGGCTGCGATCTTGAAAGCGGCCCATCATCTTTGGCCGAATAACTTTTCGACAAGGCGCCATTTTGTCTCGCCATCTCTGACGCTGCCATCGAATTGGAGGCCGGGAATTTCGGGGGCGCGTCTGGTGTGGTCATCGAACTGCTTCAGCAGATAGAAGACGATCCGCTTGGATGAGCGGCTGGATCGATTTGCGATCCTCGGCCGTACTGCGTTGAATGCCGGCGGGCTTGGTGCCCTTCCAGCTGGGCGCGGCCGGCAGTTCAGCGAGCTTGTGACCAACGCACGTTCGAAACTTGGGTAGCCTCCGGAGCACTTGGTGGCGCGATGGCTGCAGCACGATTCTTAGTGTCCAGCCGTCGCGTTACGAATGGTTGCACTCAGTCGGTCGCTTCTCATTTGCACTCACAATTGGATAGAAAGAAGGCCGGCACTGGATGGCCGGCCTTATACGTTGAAGCGGGCGGATCAACAGTTGCCTTTCTTCGCTTGGCCCGGCGGGCAGAAGTTGTTGTCCGGCCCTCCTTGCGGGCGGGCCACCGGACCAGGGTCGGACACGTAGTAAGCGCAGCCACCCAGCATGGCGGCGCTAAGGGTCATCAAGACAATGATGGCTTTCATAGTCGGGAGGACTGACGCCCCTATTTTCTCGCTCGGTTTAGAAATTAAAGTTCACGCCGCTCTGACTCCCACCGGAGACGTTCACTGCACCGGTCTGCGCCGCGCCCGAGAGGCTCGTGGCCTGCACGGAATACTGTCCGGCAACCGGTGCGGCGGAAAGCGTGATGGGCAGCGTCGGGGTGTATGTGCCGACCAGCGGCGCCGCGGCTGGCAACGGCAGCGAGTATGCGCCGGTATCCAGGTTGGCGTTCGTCGATGCAATTTCATACGACACCGAACTGATGGTCTGCAGCGCGCGTACCGAAGCCTGTGCCGATGGCGTGGTCGTGCCAGAGACAGTGTTGGTCACTGAGGTTGGCAGTGTAATAGGCGCGGCAGACGTCGACACTGTGGTGGTTGCGCTCGCCATGACCGGCACGGTTCGGATGATACCGGTTGCGTGGCCAGACGGCAGCTTGTTATCGACCACCACCACGTCATAGGTTCCGTTGGTACTGCTCTGGACAAGTGGCGTCAGGACGAACCGCCCATCGCTATCGGCCACGGTGCCGCGAATGATCTGACCATTCTGCTCCGCGTAGACCGCAGCGCCAGCCTGTGCGGCGGGCAAGAACCCGGAAATGGTGCCGCTCACGGTCAACGGCGTGGCGGTAATCACGGGCTTCAGACTATACGAGCCATTGCCCTGTTGAACAATTGACTTGCAGGCATTGAAGTCAAGAATCAGATCGACGAGCGTATTGGCGGGGACGGTGAAAGGCTGGATGATTTTGTACCCGCTCTGCGTGGCGCTTGGCGTGGCCAGGGGCACCTCGTTCGTGGTGCCCGACACGACTACGGAGTTTGCCAGGGTATTGCCCTGGTTTGCGTTCAAAACGAGGCGGACCTGCTGGTACTGCCCGGCCGGCAGGGGCGAGCGGCCAATATCGAACAGGACACCGTTGGTGAGGGACAGCAGGTCGACCTTCTGGGGCGTGGGCAGCGCTATCTCCGTCCAGCCACCGTCGTTGTCCCCGGCATTGCTGCTACTGTTTACGCGCACCTTGTTAACCGTGACATAGACGTGGTCAAAGCCGCAGGAGGGCGCATCGGTCATTGCCACATGCAGCGTGCCACTCGCTGGGGGATTGTCACTGCCGCCATCACCCCCACCGCATGCAACGACAATGAAGGGTACCGGCAATACGGCAGAGATTTTCTTTAGATTAAGCTGGCCTCTAGTTTTCATATTTGTCCCCTCCTCAGGGTTCGATCGAGGCTGCAGCATAGGGGAAGCGCGCTCGCAGCAAGGGGGCGGCATTGCAACGATCTGTAACAGGAATGAAACGATCTTGGAGTCAGCTAAGGTCAGCTAATGGTCGGGGGCGCGTACCCGGAGGCTGGCCCTAGTGGTCCGATATGCACATCCGGGGTAGCATAGAAAGCTTCCCCTCTTTTGGCCACAAAAAGGAGCTTCCATGAAGAAATCTATTGTTGCCATCATGCTCGCATGCAGCGGTTGGGCCGCGAGCGCGTCTGATGTCAATGTCGTCGTCGGAAATGCGCGCATCCAGGCGCCTGGTGTGAGCATCAGCTTCGGCAGCCGGGATAGCAGGGGCTACTACTGGGATGGCGGGGAGTATCGCGATCCGGATTACTGGCGCAAGCACAACGGTCCCAAGGGCGAGAAGTATTACACCGGTCGCGGCAAGGGAAATGGCGGCTGCCCACCGGGGCAGGCCAAGAAGGCGAAGTGCTAGCCGACTGCTGAAGGCTGGGGGCTGCTATTTAGGGAGCTGCCGCTCAAGACGCCGTGGAGCGGCGGCATTGAAACGCGTGACTGCCGTTCGATTCGCAATTATGGCGTGCCAGCGGTGAAACTCGGCCCCGCCCACGATCAGACCACGGCTGTCTCTGATCGACCCGGAAGGGACACTTGGCCGCTCTGTTCCTCCGTCCGCTTATCCCTTCATAACGGCCTCATTATTCGACCGTTCCACGCGATGGAAATCGACTGCTGTAGCGGTAATTCATAGTGTGTAATCTCCTCGATAGACCTGCCTGCGGTTCAACTTTGACGTGTGCCGACAGGAAAAGCCTTTGGCTATTGGCCGGACGAGGGGACATAGTATGCGAAGGAAAATCGCCGTTATCGGCATCGTTGGCACTGGCGCCATGGGCCGCGGCATCGCCCAGATTGCCGCGCGGGCCGGCCTGACCGTCCACCTGTTCGACACCAACGCCCAGGCCGTGGCCGTCGCACGCCAGTACCTGCAGGATACCTTTGCCAAGCTGGCCGACAAGGGCAAGATCAGCGCCGCGGACAGCGACGCCGCGCTGGCCCGCGTGAAGGCCGCCAGCGCGCTGGAAGACCTGGCCGGCTGCGACATGGTGGTGGAAGCCATCGTCGAACGCCTGGACGTCAAGCGCGAGCTGGTGGCCAAGCTCGAAGCCATCCTGCGTGACGATGCGGTGATCGCGTCGAACACCTCGTCGCTGTCGATCACGGCCATCGCCGTGGGCGCGAAGAAGCCGGGCCGTGTGGTCGGCTACCACTTCTTCAACCCGGTGCCGCTGATGAAGGTCGTGGAAGTGATCGATGGCCTGTCCGGCGACCCGGCCGTGGGCGACCGCCTGATGGAGCTGTCGCGCCGCATGGGCCATACGCCGGTGCGCTGCAAGGACATGCCGGGCTTCATCGTGAACCATGCCGGCCGCGGCATGAACATCGAGGGCCTGAAGGCCGCGCAGGAAGGCGTGGCCGAGTTCGTCGACATCGACAACATCATGCGCGAGCAGGCCGGCTTCCGCATGGGCCCGTTCGAGCTGATGGACCTGACCGGGCTCGACGTGTCGCACCCGGTGATGGAATCCATCTACAACCAGTTCTACCAGGAGCCGCGCTACCGCCCGTCGCCGATCACGGCGCTGCGTTTGGTAGGTGGCCTGCTGGGCCGCAAGACCGGCGCCGGTTTCTATGCATATCCGGAAGGCCAGAAGCAGGTGCCGGCCGCCAAGGCCGTGCCCGATGCCCGCCCGGCCAGCGTGTGGGTGAGCCGCACCAACGCGCGCGGCCACGCCATGGCCGTGAAGCTGCTGGGCGCGCTGGGCGCGACCGTGGAAGGCGGCAATGCGCCGTCCGCCGACGCGCTGATCGTCGTCACGCCGCTGGGCCTGGACGCCACCACCGCCGCACTGGAAGAAGGTCTCGACGCCACGCGCGTGGTGGCCATCGACACGCTGCTGCCGTTCGAAGCCACCAAGCGCCGCACGCTGATGACCACGCCGGCCACCAGCGCCGCCGCTCGCGATGCCGCGCACGGCCTGTTCGCCAGCGACGGCGTGCCGGTGACCGTGATCCGCGACTCGGCCGGCTTCATCGCGCAGCGCATCATCGGCTGCATCGTGAACATCGCCAGCGACATCGCCCAGCAACGCATTGCCACGCCGACCGACATCGACCTGGCCGTGAACCTGGGCCTGGGCTATCCGAAGGGTCCGCTGGCGCTGGGCGATACGATTGGCGCAGACGTAATCCTGGAAGTGCTGCGCAACATGAACCGCCTGACCGGCGACATGCGCTACCGCCCGAGCCCGTGGCTGTGGCGCCGCGCCGGCCTGGGCTTGTCCCTGCTGACCGAAGAAGCCTGATCGAGCGGGCGCCCCGACGAGACACGGGGCGCCCTTTTTGTATTCCGCCCCAATATTCCGACCCAATGAAGAGGCTGCCATGACTGCCCAGCTGCTCTCGGAGCGCGTCGACGCGACGCTCGTCCTGACCATCTCGAATCCGGAAGCGCGCAACGCGCTGCACCCGGACATCTACGCCGCCTCGCAAGAGGCCCTCGAAGTGGCCACGCGCGACGACTCGATCCGCGCCGTGGTGCTGACCGGAGCCAACGGCGTGTTCTGTGCCGGCGGCAACCTGAACCGGCTGCTCGGTAACCGCTCGCAACCGCCTTCGGTGCAGGCGGAGAGCATCGAGACGCTGCATCACTGGATCGAATCGTTCCACGCATTCCCCAAGCCAATCATTGCCGCCGTGGAAGGCCCGGCCGCCGGCGCGGGCTTTTCGCTGGTGCTGGCGTGCGACTACGTGGTGGCCGCCAGCGACGCCAAGTTCGTGATGGCCTACGTCAAGGTTGGCCTGACGCCCGATGGCGGCGGATCGTACGAGATCGCGCGCATGCTGCCGCGCCAGCTGGCCAGCGAAATCCTGATGGAAGGCAAACCGGTGGACCCCGCCCGGCTGGCACACTTCGGCATCGTGAATCGCGTGGTGCAACCGGGCCATGCGCTGACCGAAGCGCTGCGCATCGCCGAAAACCTGGCCAAGGAATCGCCCAATGCAGTGCGCGGCATGAAGGCACTGATCAACCACGCCGGCACGGCCACGCTCACCCAGCACCTGGCGGCCGAGCGCGACAGCTTCGTGACCGCGCTCCATCACCCGGATGGCGGCGAAGGGATCTCGGCGTTTCTTGAAAAGCGCAAGCCGAACTACCGCTGACCCCGGCGCCGGCATCCGACAACGATCACAGAACAAAGACAATGCGGAGAGAGACAAGATGAGCAGCAACAACAGCAACAGCAACGGCGGTGGCAGCAACGTGTCGCACTTCGAAGGCACACGCCCCGTGGCCGACCAGCAGCGCTTCGACGTGGGCGCGCTGGAAGCCTGGATGCGCGAGCACGTGGAAGGCTTTGCCGGCCCGCTGACCGTCGAGCAATTCAAGGGCGGTCAGTCCAACCCCACCTTCAAGCTGGTCACGCCGGGCCAGACCTACGTCATGCGTGCCAAGCCGGGACCGAAGTCGAAGCTGCTGCCTTCGGCCCACGCCATCGAGCGCGAGTATCGCGTGATGAAGGCGCTGGCCGGCACCGATGTGCCCGTGGCGCACATGTATGCGCTGTGCGAGGACGAAGCGGTCATCGGCCGCGCGTTCTACATCATGGAATTCGTCGCCGGCCGCGTGCTGTGGGACCAGTCGCTGCCGGACATGACCAACAGCGAACGCGGCGCGATCTACGACGAGATGAACCGCGTCATCGCGGCGCTGCATTCGGTGGACTACAAGGCCATCGGCCTGGCCGACTACGGCAAGCCCGGCAACTACTACCAGCGCCAGATCGAACGCTGGAGCAAGCAGTACAAGCTGTCCGAGACCGAGTCGATCCCGGCCATGGACCAGCTGATCGCCTGGCTGCCCGAACACATTCCGCAGGAAGCCGACGAACTGACCAGCATCGTGCACGGCGACTACCGGCTCGACAACCTGATGTTCCACCCCACCGAGCCGAAGGTGCTGGCGGTGCTGGACTGGGAGCTGTCGACGCTGGGCCATCCGATGGCCGATTTTGGCTACCACTGCATGAGCTGGCATATCCAGCCGGGGCAGTTCCGCGGCATCGCCGGCCTGGACTACCAGGCATTGGGCATTCCAGACGAGGCCGCGTACCGCCGCCTGTACGAGCAGCGCACCGGCCGGCCGATCACCGGCGACTGGAACTTCTACCTCGCCTTCAGCATGTTCCGCATCGCCGGCATCCTGCAGGGCATCATGAAGCGTGTGGTCGACGGCACGGCCTCGTCGGCCCAGGCACTGGATGCCGGCAAGCGCGCGCGCCCCATGGCGGAAATGGGCTGGGAGTACGCGAAGAAGTCGGGAGATTGATGGAGGGATGCGCGGGCTGGGCGCCTGTGCCTCTGCCGTGGCGCGCCTGGAACGGGCGCGCTGTCTGGTGGGTGGTCGATGCCGGCCGCTTTTTTTGATTCGTTTGCCCTCTTCCGCAACCCCTCTCCCCCGGCCCCTCTCCCGCTTGCGGGAGAGGGGAGCTGACATCACGTTTGCACGGCGTGTCGTCAGACAACTGAGCACAAACCCGCACGTGGGCTTCGCACCTCCGACAGGCACTCGGCGGCTTTGTTCCTACATTTAGCGCCTCCGTACTACGTGTTTTCCCGATAGACCGGAGCGGCTTGCGCGCATACACTCCAGCCATCGTTGTACGACGACTGATGATAAGTGTAGACTGGAGACACAGCATGACCTCTTCTCGCCGCCAATTCCTGGGCCAGCTTCCGGGCCTCGCCGCGCTTGGTGCCGTGGGCACGTCCGGCATCCTCGCGCCGGCCTCGGCCTGGGCACAGGACAAATGGCCGACCAAGCCAATCCGCCTGGTGGTGCCCTACCCCGCCGGCGGCTCGTCGGACATCATTGCCCGCCTGATCAGCAAGCAGCTTGGCGAAGCGCTGGGCCAGCCCATCGTGGTGGATAACCGCCCCGGCGCCAACGGCAATATCGGCGCCGCCATGGTGGCCCAGGCCGGCACGGAAAACCACACGCTGCTGCTGTGCGATGTCGGCGCGCTGGCCATCACGCCCTCGGTCTACACCAAGCTCACGTTCAATCCGGACAAGGACCTGAAGGGCGTGGCCATGCTGGCCTACTCGCCGCACCTGCTGGTGGTGCATCCGTCGGTGCCGGCCAACAACCTAAAGGAACTGGTCGAGCTGTCGCACAAGCAATCGCTGAACTTCGCCGTGACCGCCATCGGCAGCGCGCCGCACCTGGCCGGCGTGGCCGTGCAGCAGGCCACCAAGGCCGCATGGCAATACGTGCCGTACAAGGGCGGCGCGCAGGCGATTGCCGACACCGTCGGCGGCACCGCGCAGGTGCTGATGAACGGCATGCTGGCGACGTATCCGCACGTGCAGTCGGGCAAGCTCAAGCTGCTGGCCGTGTCCAAGCGCACCCGCATGGCGCTGGTCGGCCAGACGCCGACGATTGCCGAAAGCGGCGTGCCGAATTTCGAGTCGGGTACGTGGCAAGGCGTGATGGCGCCGGCCGGCATGCCCGATGCCCTGGTCCAGCGCATCAACGCCGAACTCGTGAAGATCATCCGCACCCCGGAGATTCGCGCGAACCTGGCAGGCCAGGGTGCCGAAGTGGTGACCATGTCGCCGGCTGAAACCAACAAGTGGTTCCAGGCCGAAGAAAAGCGCTGGGCACAAGTCGTGAAGGCGGCGGGGGTCAAGCTGGACGCGTAATTCCTGACGCATCCGGCCTCGCAACATGCAGAACTGAACGGGCGCGAATTTCGCGCCCGTTTTTCATGCCTGCGCCGTCCGTCAGACGGCGCAGCGTACGGCTTCAGTCGCCCAGCGCCACGCCCTCACGACGCGGGTCCGCGCCACCGGCCCACACCGCGCGGCCGTTGACCGTCTTGCGCATGATGGCCTGCGTGCCGCTGGTCATCTCGATCTCGGCCACCTGATGGCCCTGCTGCTTGAGCGCCTCCACCAGTTGCGGGGAGACCAGGCCACGTTCCACCTCGGTCGGGCCATTGCGGCTGCCGAAGTTGGCCATGCCCACGGCCTGCTGCACGTCCATGTCCCAGTCCAGCAGCCCCACCAGCGTCTTCGACACGTACTCGATGATCTGCGAGCCGCCCGGCGAGCCGAGCGCGGCCACCAGCTTGCCGCTCTGCCGATCGAACACCAGCGTAGGCGCCATCGACGAGCGCGGGCGCTTGCCCGGCGCCACGCGGTTGGCCACCGGCTTGCCGTTCTCGGTGGGCGTGAACGAGAAATCGGTCAGCTGGTTGTTGAGCATGAAGCCGCGCACCATGATGTGCGAGCCGAAGTAGGACTCGATGGTCGTCGTCATCGAGAGCGCGCCGCCCCGGTTGTCCACGGCCACGATCTGCGAGGTCGAAATGCGCGGCGGCGAGCGGTCCGGCGCGAACGACACCTTCACGCCGGGCGGCGTGCCGGGCTGGGCCTTGCCCATGCTGCGGTCGCCAATCAGCTGGGCACGCTCGGCCAGGTAGCCGGGATTGACCATCGCGGCCACGTCAACCGGCACGAAGTCGGCATCGGCCACGTACAGGCCCCGATCGGCATAGGCCAGGCGGTCGGCTTCGGCAATTGCGTGGACGGCCAGCGGATTCGGCTCCAGCAGCGAAGGCAGGTCTACCTTCGTCGGCTTCAGGGCGGCCAGCGCATAGCGCGGGTCACGCTTTTCCAGCGCTTCCAGCGTGCCGAGGATCTGCGCGATGGCAATGCCGCCCGACGACGGCGGCGGCATGCCGCAGATCTTCCATTGGCGGTAGTCCGTGCAGACCGGCACGCGCACCTTGGCCTTGTAGCCCTTGAGATCGGCTTCAGAAAGGCTGCCCGCGTTCGGGTGCGCATTGACCTTGGCCGCGATGTCGCGCGCGATGGACCCGGTGTAGAACACATTCGGCCCACTGCGTGCAATCTCGCGCAGCGTCTGCGCCAACTGCGGGTTGCGGATGATCGTGCCGACCGGCTTGGCCTTGCCCTGCGCGTCCAGGAAGTACGCGGTCATCTCGGGCGAGCCGCCCATGAACTTGTCGGCGGCCACCTGCGTGTAGAGCCGCTGCGACATCGGGAAGCCCTTGTCGGCCAGGCGGATCGCCGGCTGGAACAGCCGCGCCCAGGGCAGGCGTCCGTGCTCGCGGTGCGCCATTTCCAGCGCGCGCAGTACGCCTGGCACACCTACCGAACGCCCGCCGATCTGGCCTTCGGAGAATTCCATCGGCTTGCCATCGGGGCGCATGAACAGGTTCTCGGTGGCCCCCGCCGGCGCGGTCTCGCGCCCGTCGTAGGCCTGCACGCGCTTGCCGTCCCAGTACATGATGAAGGCGCCACCGCCGATGCCGGTGGCCTGCGGCTCCACCAGCGTCAGCACGGCCTGCATGGCCACGGCGGCGTCGATCGCCGAACCGCCGGCCCGCAGGATCTCGCGCCCGGCTTCGGTGGCGAGCGGGTTCGCGGCGGCCGCCATGTGCTTCTGCGCATAGGTCGTGGTCATGCCGGGGCGATAGCCCGATGACACCTCGGGTGCCGGCGGCATGGCGGCCTGCGCTGTGGGTGCGGCGGGTGCGGACGCCGGCGCCTGGGTGGCGGCCGGCTTGCCGACATCCTTGTCCGTGGTGCCGCAGGCCGCAAGCAGCGCCGTCAGCGCCGTGGCCAGCGTCAGGCGCCAGGCGGGATGGAAACCGAAAACCTGGGAAGGGCTTGTCACTGCATCGGTAATGCGATCAAGGCCTTGGGGGCTCTGGGTGCCGCGGGTGCCGTCGGTCATGCCGTCTCTCCTGGGGGGAAGCTTCGGCGATTGTAGCGGCGATCACGGCCAACGGACGTGCGAATAGTCTGAAAACGCCACCTCGGCACCGCCCGCCGCGCCGCGAAGGAATTTGCGTACGGGCAACCCCGATTGGTCTGCCGGGCCGTTACATGGGCACCCCTCACCCATGCACGCCGGCAAGGAGAACACGATGCACCAACGGTATTCGCGACGCGCCATCGCGCCATGGCTTGCCGTGGGCGCCACCGCCCTGGCCCTCACCCTGGCCCTCGCCCTGGCCCTCGCACTCACCGCCTGCAGCGGCTCCGTCCCCGTCGACACGGCTGCCGACACCCGCGCCCCGACGCCGCCGCCCTCCGCAACCATGCCAGTGCCGGCGCCGACACCTCCCTACGTCCTCCACCCGCCTGCCGAAGCGGACGCACGCAAGGAAACCGCCCGCCTGGCCCCGGCCGCGCCCGCCATGCTGGCTCGCCCCGCGCCCTCGTTCGCGCCCTCGTTCGCGCCCCACGGCGGCGTGCCGGCAGCGGTCGCAGCGGTCGCACCCCAGGACCGCGAGCGCTACGCCGCCATCGACGAGAACGGCGTCAAGCAGGTGGCGCAGGCGCCGGTCTCCACGTTCAGCATCGATGTGGATACCGGCAGCTACAGCAACGTGCGCCGCCTGCTCAACGCGGGCCGCCTGCCGCCGCCAGACGCCGTACGCGTTGAGGAACTGGTCAACTACTTCCCGTACGACTACGCCGGCCCGGCCGATGGCAGGCCGTTCGCCGTGCATGCTGCGCTGGCCCCCGCGCCCTGGCAGCCGCGCAACGTGCTGCTGCGCATCGGCATCAAGGGGCGCGACGCGACGCCCGAGCGCCTGCCGCCGGCCAACCTGGTGTTCCTGGTGGACGTGTCCGGCTCGATGCAATCGCCCGACAAGCTGCCGCTGCTCAAGGCGTCGCTGAAACTGCTGGTGGGCGCGCTGCGCCCGCAGGACCGCATCACGCTGGTCACCTATGCGGGCACCACGCGCGTGGCGCTGCCGCCCACGCCGGGCAGCGAGAAGACGGCCATCGTCCAGGCCATCGACCAGCTCGTGGCCGGTGGCAGCACGGCCGGGGCCAGCGGCATCGCGCTGGCCTACCAGGCGGCGCAGCAGAGCTTCATCGCGGGCGGCATCAACCGCGTGCTGCTGGCCACCGACGGCGATTTCAACGTTGGCATCACCGATTTCCGCCAGCTCAAAAGCCTGGTGGAAGCGCGGCGCAAATCTGGCGTGTCGCTGTCCACGCTGGGCTTTGGCACGGGCAACTACAACGACCAGCTGATGGAGCAGCTGGCAGACGCCGGCGATGGCGCGTATTCGTACATCGACAACCTCATGGAGGGCAACAAGGTGCTGGTGAGCGAGATGAGTTCGACGCTGGCCACGATTGCGCGCGACGTCAAGATCCAGGTCGAGTTCAACCCGGCCACGGTGCGCGAGTACCGCCTGATCGGCTACGAGAACCGGCTGCTGGCACGCGAGGATTTCCACAACGACAAGGTCGACGCGGGCGACATCGGCGCCGGCCACACCGTCACGGCGCTGTACGAACTGACGCTCGCGGACGGGCCGGGCCTGATCGATGACCTGCGCTACCAGCCTGCGGTACGGGCCGCGACAGGGCCCACAGCGCCCGCACCGCACGGCGATGAACTCGCGCACGTCAAGCTGCGCTTCAAGCGCCCCGGCGCCACCGCCAGCGAGCTGACCGACGTCACCATCGCCCGTCAGGCCATCCGGCCGCTGGCGCAGGGCGACGACGATTTCCGCTTCGCGGCGGCCGTCAGCGGATTCGGCCAGGTGCTGCGCGGCGGCAAGTTCACCGGCAACTGGTCGCTCGACGACGCGCGCGCGCTGGCACAGTCCGCGCGCGGCGCGGACGCTTTCGGCTATCGCGGCGAGTTCCTGAAACTCGTGGCGCTGGCGCGCTCGCTGCAAACCACGCCAGCACCGGCCGGCGGCGCGCAATGACCCGCCATCTATACTGCCCTCATGACACCCGCCCCCGACATTGCCACGCTGCCCGATGCCGACCTGATGCTGCTGGTCGCGGGCGGCGTCATCGAGACCCCGATCGCCGAACTGTTCCGCCGGCATAACGGCGGCCTGTTCAACTACGTGGCGTGGCTGTGCCGCGGAGACATCGGCGAAGCCGAAGACATCGCCCAGAAAACGTGGATCCAGCTGATGACGCGCTGTGGCGACTACACGCCCAGCGCGGCGTTCCGCACGTTCCTGTTCCAGATTGCGCGCAATGCGTGGCTCGACCACGTTCGCAGCGCGCACGCACGGCTGCGCGAATCGATTGACGACCACGAGGCCGAAATGCCGTCCGAAGACCTGACGCCCGAGGCCGAGGCGCAACTGCGCCAGCACCTGGACACGGTACGCCAGGCGCTGCTGCAACTGCCCGTGGCGCAGCGCGAGGTGGTGGTGCTGCGCTATTTCAGCGAGATGAGCGTGGAGGAAATCGCCGCGCTGCTCGGCGAGAAATTCGAGACGGTGAAGAGCCGGCTGCGCTATGCATTCGCGCGGCTGCGCAGCGTGCTGGCCGATGGCGGAAACCTCGCACCGGAGTCGCGATCATGAGCGCGTTGCCGCCCGACGAGCGGAGCCGCGACGCGGCCGACCCCGTGGCCACCTTCCTGGCCGACCCCGTGGCCGAACGCTTCATCGCCGGCGATGACCGGCTGGCCGCCCTGTTGCGCGACTTGCCCCCGTTCACCGCGCCCGAGACGCTGGCCGTAGCCGTCGCCACGGCCGCACGCGCGGTACAGGCGCGCATGGCTGCCGAGTCGGAGCAGCGCGCCGGGCAGCCGATGGCGCCGGCCCCGGCGTTCGTTGCACCAACGACGCTGTCGGCGGGCGTGCTGCAGGAAGCCGCGCGTTTGCAAGCCGCACAGACCGCGCGCCGCGCGGTGGTCTTCGATCAGGTTGCACAGGGCAAGCCTGCCGCCGACGTGCTGGGCGCACCGGTCAGCGACGCCACCGAGGCGTGGTTGCGGGCGCAGGCCGCACAGCATCGCGAAGCCTCGGCGCGGGAAGCTCCCGTGTCGAGACCGGGTGGACCCATGGCGCCCGCGCGGCTGTCGCGCTGGTGGAAGTCGCTGGGCGTTGCCGCGAGCGCGTTTGCCGTGGCGGGCCTGGCCACCAAGCTCGTGCTGAGCCAGCTCGACGACGGCACGCCCATGACGGCCTCGCTGTCGTCCAACGTGATGCTGGCCGAGCCCGAGCGTGCGGCGGCACCGCCTGCACCGGCGTTGGCATCACCGACGGCGCCAGCGGCTGCGCCCGGTCAGGCAGCGGCGCCGCAGGCCGCGCCGGGTGCGCCCGCCGGGCAAGCGGCGGCGAAAACCACGCCAGCGCACCGCGAGGCATCGCCATCGCCATCCGCACGCAAGGAAAGCGCGGCGATGCCGCCATCACCAACGCCATCGCCGCCGCCGTCGTCGTCACCGCCTGATAGTGCCGCCGAGGCAGCGACCGCCATGGCCGCGCCCGCAGCACCAGCCGCACCGGCCGCACCTGTTGCGCCGGTAGCCCCTGCCGCACCTGCCGCCCTGGCCGCGCCCGCGCCCATGGCGTCGATGCACGCACAGGCCGATACCGCGCCGCCGCCCACCGCAGCGCCTGCAGCGCCTGCAGCGGCTCCTGCCGCCGCAGGCGTACCGGCCGAAGCGCGCGCGCGGCGCGCGCCGAAAGCCGCGTATCTTGCCGCGCCCGCGCCCGCTCCCGCGCCGCCCGAAGCGTTCGGCGCATCGACGAGCGCAGGGTCGGTGACGGAAAAAGCGGCGGCGGAAAAGTCAGGCACCGTGACGCTTGCCGACGACCCGGCCTCGGTGGCCATGCAGTGGCGGCCCGGCAAGTCGCTGCACGTGTGGAGCGCCGAGCCCGACAACGCGGCGGTACGCGACTGGGTGGCACGGCTATGGGCGGCCATGCCGGCCGACACGCGGCCCGCCGCCCCCTATGGCATCCAGCGTGACGACGCACTGGCACGCGACCAGTTGCGGATCCAGCAGCCGGCCGAAGCCAGCGGGTCCCGCTAGCCGACACATCCACCGCCAGGCCGCGCGCCAATGAAAAACGGGAGGCCGCAGCCTCCCGTTTCTCGTGATCGCCCAAGCGCGCTCGGCGTGCTCGGCGGGCTCAGCGGGCTCAGCGCGTGGTGAACGACCAGTTCAGGTTCACGCCCTGCCCGTTCAGCGTGCCGCTCACGGCCACGTTGTAGCGCGTCTTGCTGGCCAGCGGCGTACGCGGCGTGCAGATGGCCAGGCCGCGCGCGGCGCTGGACATGCCCGACGTGCGCGCATCCACCTTCTCGCACGCGATGCTGTTGCCTGCGGCGTCGGTAATCGCGAACGTGTCGGCGTTGAACGTCAGCGCCGTGTTCACGGCCTGCACCGTCACCGGATATCCCATGGTCTGGCCCGCGTAGGCCGGCGCCGGATTCGGGCTCTCGTTGTTGACCCAGCTGACCGGCACATCGGCCTGGCCGTTGTACGGGTACGCCACCATCTGGTTGTCGGCACCGCCCAGGCTGCGATCGGCAAGGTCGATGGTCTGGTAGTAGTAGGCCTGCGTGCCGCCACTGCTGCCCGCGCCCACGCTTTCGGCAAAGCCGCTGCCGGCCGAGCCGTAGCTGCCCAGCAGCGCGGCACGGTGGAACGGCGCATCGACGAGGTCCACCACGAGCTGGTCTTTCGGCGTCATCGACAGGTTGGCGCCCGACTGCGACGTCCAGCGGTTGGCGCCGGCCACCACTTCGGCGGTGGCGTTGCTCGGATACGCGGCCTGGATGCGGTCGTTCGGTGCGGCACCGGTATAGCCGGTGCGGCCCGACTGCTCGTCGTGCGTGAGCGTGTTGTTGGCCAGCATGTAGGCCGTGTGGTTCTGCGCCACGGTATTGAGCGCATCGCGAGCGGTCAGCGGGGCCAGGCCCACCTGCTCGCGCCGGTAGTTGGCATAGCACAGGCCGGCCGTGCGCGGGTTGTCGAGCACGCGATAGCCGGACACGCCGGTGCCACGCGCCGGCAGCAGCGCCACCGCACCGGTTACCGGTGCCGCCGGGCTGCCAGAGACCGTGTAGCAGGCGCGGTCGGTGCCGCCCGAGGTGGGCGCCGCCGCGCCGGTGGACGGCTGGGTGGCCGGCTGCGTGGCCGACTGGGACGCGCTGCCGCCCGATGCCCCAGTCGCCCCGCTGCCGCCACCATCGCCATCGCCACCGCCACAGGCGGCCAGCGTCAGCGCCGCGCACGCGGCCACGGCACCGATGGCGACGGGCCGCACGTTGAAGAATGCAATACGCAAGTGTTTCCCTGACATGGAAGGTGTCTCGAGTAATAGGAATGGGGAAACTGCCCGCATGCCGGCGTGAGAGCCGGCACAACGCAAGGGCGCAGCAGCGCCGCGATGTGAAGCGTCCGGAGCAGATGAACGGGGTGATGGTAAGGATGCCCCCTACCCCGTCCAGCTTGCGAACATTTTTTTACGGTGTGATGCGGGCGCGCGCCACCCGGCAAGCGGAAGCGGCCTGGCGCGGCAGGCTACGCTTCGGCGGGCGCCTCGCCGGCCACATCGGCAATGCCGCCGCCCAGCGACGACATCACCGCCATCAGCTGCTCGCGCAGCCAGCGGTTGGCGCCATCGTTCTCGCCGCCCGCGTGCCAGTACAGATGAAGTTCGAGCGACGGCACCTTGAACGGCAGCGTCAGCAGGCGGTTGGCGTAGGGCTCGTTGGCGATGCGCGCGTAGCGCAGCGGCAGCGTGGCCAGCAGGTCCGTGCAGCTGACCACGCGGCAGGCCGCCGCATAGTGCTGGCAGCGCAGCCGCACGCGGCGCGTCAGGCCCATGCGGTGCAGCGACTGGTCTTCCAGCCCGGCCCCACGGCGGCGCGACGACACGTGCACGTGTTCGGCGGACAGGTAGCGTTCGAGCGTCAGTTCCTTCTTCACCAGCGGATGATCGCGCCGCGCCAGGACCACCATCGGATCTGACATGAAGGCGGTGTGATGGATGGCCGGCGACACCGGCAGCAATATGTCGATGGCGGTATCGAGCGTGCCGGCCAGCAACTCGGACTCCATCTCGCGCCGGTCGAAGCGGATGGCCGCGATTTCCACGTGGGGCGCCATGGCCGTGACGCGCGCCATCAGCGGCGGCAGCAATGTGCTTTCCAGCGCATCGCGCATGCCGATGGTGAAGCGGCGCACCGTGTTGGTGGGGTCGAAGTGCGGCGTGTCCTGCAGCGTACGCGCGAACGACTGCAGCGCGCCGCGCACCTCCCCCGCCAGCGATCGCGCGAGCGGCGTCGGGGCCATGCCCTGCCCGCGCCGCTCGAACAGCGGATCGTCGAACAGCGTGCGCAGGCGGCCGAGCGCGTGGCTCACCGCCGGCTGCGTCAGGTTCAACTGGCGCGCGGCCGCCGTGATGCTGCCTTCGCTGTAGATGGCGTCGAAGACGACGAAGAGATTGAGGTCGATCCGGCTGAGCTGCATGACACCTTCCCGCACGAGCGCTACTGTGTCGCGCATTCTGGCACGGGATGCAGGAAATTGATACTGACCAATCCAGAAAATTCATTTTTCTAATTTGGCATGATCCGCTAGAGTAGCCACAGTCGGCACGGCGTGCCCACCCAAACCCCCGAGGAGACCCCATGGATTTCGAGTACTCGCCCAAGGTCAAGGAGATGCAGGCCAGGCTGCTGGCCTTCTTCGACAAGCACATCTACCCGAACGAAAAGCGCTTCTACGCCGAAGTGCAGGCCAACCGCGAGGCAGGCAACGCATGGGTGCCCACCAAGGTGGTGGAAGAACTGAAGCCGCTGGCCCGCGAGGCCGGTCTGTGGAACCTGTTCCTGCCGCGCTCGAAGCGCGCGCCGGAAGGCCTGTCGAACCTGGAATACGCGCCGATGTGCGAGATCATGGGCCGGGTGCCCTGGTCGGCCGAAGTGTTCAACTGCGCGGCCCCCGACACCGGCAACATGGAAACGCTGGAGCGCTACGCCTCGGAAGCGCTGAAGGACCAATGGCTGGAGCCGCTGCTGCGCGGCGAGATCCGTTCGGCCTTCCTGATGACCGAGCCGGCCGTGGCCTCGTCCGACGCCACCAACATCGCCTGCCGCATCGAGCGCGACGGCGACCACTATGTGATCAACGGCACCAAGTGGTGGTCGTCGGGCGCCGGCGACCCGCGCTGCAAGGTCTACATCGTGATGGGCAAGACCGACCCGGAAGCGGGCCGCCACGAGCAGCAGTCGATGATCGTGGTGCCGGCCGACACGCCGGGCATCACCATCAAGCGTTTCCTGCCGGTGTTCGGCTACGACGACGCGCCGCACGGCCACATGGAAATCGAACTGAAGAACGTGCGCGTGCCGGCCGAGAACATCCTGCTGGGTGAAGGCCGCGGTTTCGAGATCGCGCAGGGCCGCCTGGGCCCGGGCCGCATCCACCACTGCATGCGCAGCATCGGCGTGGCCGAGCGCGCGCTGGAACTGCTGTGCAAGCGCAGCCTGGAGCGCGTGGCCTTCGGCAAGCAGGTCGCCCGCCAGGGCGTGACGCAGGAGCGCATTGCCGATGCCCGTTGCGATATCGAGATGGCGCGTCTGCTGACGCTGAAGGCCGCGTACATGATGGACACCGTGGGCAACAAGGTGGCCAAGGCCGAGATCGCCATGATCAAGGTGGTGGCGCCGAACGTGGCCCTGCGCGTGATCGACAACGCCATCCAGGTGCACGGCGCGGCCGGGGTGTCGAGCGACTTTCCGCTGGCCAACTGGTGGGCGCACCAGCGCACGCTGCGCCTGGCCGACGGTCCGGACGAGGTGCACCGCAACGCCATCGCCAAGCTGGAACTGGCCAAGCACATGAACGTGAGCGCTGACAGCATCCAGATGCCGGTGACGCGCGGCTCCTGATCCACGCTTCATCGCCTGACTAGAAAGCCCGGCCCTGCGCCGGGCTTTTTCATGCGTGGCCAGCAGGGTTATTCACTTCGTGCTTAAATGCCCCGGCCAAATCTTCCATGGAGAACGTTGCAGATGATCGACGTCTACAGCTGGGCCACCCCCAACGGCCACAAGGTCCACATCATGCTCGAGGAGTGTGGGCTCGAGTACAGGGTGCATCCGATCAACATCGGCGCCGGCGACCAGTTCGGCGACGATTTTCTGAAGATCAGCCCCAACAACAAGATTCCGGCGATCGTCGACAGCGACGGCCCCGATGGCGCACCGATCTCGCTGTTCGAGTCGGGCGCGATCCTGCTCTACCTGGCCGGCAAGACGGGCAAGTTCCTGCCTGAAGACGTGCGCGGCAAGTACGACGCGCTGCAATGGCTGATGTTTCAGATGGGCGGCGTGGGCCCGATGCTGGGCCAGGCGCACCATTTCCGCATCTACGCGCCCGAGAAGATCGAATACGCGATCAACCGCTACACCAACGAGGCCAAGCGCCTGTATGGCGTGATCGACAAGCAGCTGTCGCAGCAGCCCTGGCTGGCTGGCGACAGCTACTCGGTGGCCGACATCGCCACGTTCCCGTGGCTGCGCAGCTGGCAGAACCAGGGCGTGGAACTGGACGAATACCCGCACCTGAAGCGCTGGTTCAACGAGATCGCCGAGCGTCCGGCGGTCAAGCGCGGCGTGGAGGTGCTGGCGAAGGAACGCAAGCCGCTGCAGTCGGACAAGGAGCGCGAAATCCTGTTCGGCGCCACGCAGTACCAGCGTCGATAAGCCTCTGGCGCGCGGGCCAGGCGTGCGTGAGCACCGGCCGGACGACCCGGCGGGGCCGCAGGCAGCAAAGCAGGCCGGCACCGGTGTCGATGGCATCGATGCAGTAGTCGTCGTCGCTGGCCGGCGCGAAGGCCATGCCGGGCCGCAGCCAGGCTGCATGTAGCGCGTCGGGGTCGCGGGCCTCGCGCCATTGCAGGCACAGCACGCCGTGATGGCAGGCTGCCCAGATCAGTCCGCGCGCGGCGAAGCGCCGGGCCCAGTCAGGCTGGCCGGGTTCCAGCGCGATGAATTCCCCGCTGCTGGGCAGCGCCGGGCCGCCATGGTGCGATGCAATGTCGGCAACGCGTACCAGCACGCTGTCCACCACTGCCTGAAACGTCAGCTCCGGGCCGGCTGGCGGCGCAAATACGTCGCCGCTGGCCAGCATTGCGCACTCGGCGCTGCCATCGAACACCTGCACCCCGCCTTCCAGGCAGGCCCACCAATGGGAGTCGCCGTTTGCCGGCACCGGATGGCGCGCGGCGGCACGCAATCGCACCCGCCCGGCGCTCGACCCAAGGTCTGCCGTTGCCGGAATGACACATAAATGAGAATCGATGCCGAAGTCGGCTTCAGGTTTTCGGGGTGGAATTCCGACGCCCGGACGGGCCTCGGCAGTGGTGAAGATCTGCATGGCATTCCCTTGAAACGGAGCGAGGGACGCGAAGGGTCCCGGAATGCGCAATGGGCCGCGTGGTGCGGTTTTCCGCCCGACACGCCCTGCGCGACAGCCCCGTTTCGGCACGGTGTGTATTCACCGTCCGGTCAGCCATCTGTGCCGCACCTGTTGCGGGTGCATCCCTTAACATGCGGATCTGGCACCGATAGAACGACGAACTATAAGTTGTCGTGACGTATAGGTCAAACCCTTAGGCTCGACCGACTTAGCGACTTAATATCCACACAGCAGCATATGACAGCAGACCCACTCAAGCTGTTCGGGCGGCATCTGACCTGGTTGCGCAAACAGCGTGGCTGGTCTCAGGAGGCTCTGTCCCTGGAAAGCGGCCTGGCCAGATCGTACCTCAGCGGCATCGAACGCGGCACGCGTAATGTTGCGCTTTATAACATATGTACCCTCGCCGACACGCTCGGCGTTGCGCCGACCGAGATGCTTGACTTTTTCAAGCATCGGAGCGAAGAGACGACCGACGCGGCACGCTCGCCGTTCGACAACGAGCAGTCTCCCGCGGTACAGGCCACACTGCGTTACATGGCGGAGCTCAACGACGGGGATCGTGACGTGGTGGCAGGCGTGGCACGCGCGCTGGCGCGCCGCCACACCCGCTAGAAGCGCCCAGGCTGGGCGCTTTTTTTTCGGACTGCTTCAGCCCCTTCAGACGTTGAGCATGCCCTGCTGCTCGATGAAGGCGATGATCTGATCCAGGCCCTGCCCGGACTTGATGCTGCCCATCACGAACGGCCGCTCGCCGCGCATCTTGCGGGTATCGCTCTCCATGATGTCGAGCGACGCGCCCACGTAGGGCGCCAGGTCGGTCTTGTTGACCACCAGCAGATCGGACTTCGTGATGCCAGGGCCGCCCTTGCGCGGAATCTTCTCCCCACCCGCCACATCGATCACGTAGATCGTCAGGTCAGACAGTTCCGGGCTGAACGTGGCGGCGAGGTTGTCGCCGCCCGACTCGATGAACACCACGTCGGCATCCGGGAAGCGGGCCAGCATGCGGTCCACCGCCTCCAGGTTGATCGACGCGTCCTCGCGGATCGCCGTATGCGGGCAGCCGCCCGTCTCCACGCCCATGATGCGTTCGGCCGGCAACGCGCCCGAGATCGTCAGCAAGCGCTGGTCTTCCTTCGTGTAGATGTCATTGGTGATGGCCACGAGGTCGTAGCGCTCGCGCATGGCCTTGCACAGCATCTCCAGCAGGGTGGTCTTGCCGGAGCCCACCGGGCCGCCCACGCCAACGCGCAGCGGAGGATTCTTCTTGGTACGGGTCATGATCGGGAATCTAGGTTCGCTAGGAGCGGAAAAGCCGGGAGTACTGCGTCTCGTGCCGCGCGGAGAGCAGCCCCAGCATGGGTGAAAACGTCGATAGTCGCGGTGGCTCCGCGTCGGCACGCTGCACGGCCTCTTCCACCGCGTCGAGCACGTGGCGATGCAGCCCCCGCAGGATCTGCTGGCCGGCCACCTGGCCCAGCGGCACCGCCTTGAGGGCGGCGGCCACCTGGTTCTCGGCCCAGTTGAACGCATAGGCGGCCAGCCCGTCGCGCGCCTCGATGTCTAGCGCCACGCAGGCGGCCGTGAACGCGGTGGGCAGGCACAGCGGCGAGAGGTCGCGCAGCGCGTGGCGCATCGCTGCGTCGCCCCACTCCATCTGCGCCACGAGCTTGGCCAGAGACCAGCCCATCTGCTCCGTTTCCAGACGCAGTTCGGACGTTTCGCGCGTGACGTGGAACCACTCGTTCCAGCGCCCGACGGCCGCATGATCGCGCGCTTGCCAGGCACGGTGCAGCAGCAGCCAGACCGGCGCCTCGCACTGGGCCTGCACATGCACGAGATTGTCGCGAATCCACCGCTCGGCGGTGGCCGCATCGTTGACCAGCCCGCAGTCGATGGCCGCTTCGAGCCCTTGCGAATAGCTGAAGCCGCCAATCGGCAGCGCAGGCGATGCCAGGTGCAGCAGCGAGATCAGTTGTGGGAGTGCGGTCATGGCGACTTGGGTTTCATGGAACGCGTCGGCAGTTGGCTGGGCTTGCCCTCTCCCCCCGCCCCTCTCCCGCGTGCGGGAGAGGGGAGCGAGCCTTGGGCTCTTGAAGCGCCAATGGTGGGTCTCTCGGGGCAGAGGGCGGGCCGTTCAATCAACCCATTGGCCAGCAAGCCCTGACGGATCGTCTCGAGCACGCCTTTGATTTCGTCGTGAATCTGGTTGTTCCAGAAACGCAGCACGGTATAGCCCTGCGCGCGCAGCCAGACATCGCGATCGAAATCCGAAAGCTTGCCATGCTGTCCGCCATCGGCTTCAACAATCACCTTGTACGCCATGCAGACGAAGTCGGCGATATAGGGGCCGATGGGCATCTGGCGCTTGAACTTCAGTCCGAGGAAGCGATGCGCGCGCAGGAAGTACCAGAGGCGTTGCTCGGCGGATGTTTGATGCGAGCGCAGCGCTTGCGCGAATTTGTGGCCGGTCAAGCGCCCGCCCTCTCCCCCTGCCCCTCTCCCGCGTGCGGGAGAGGGGAGTTCAGAAAAGCTGTGGGTTTGCACCCCTCTCCCGCTTGCGGGAGAGGGGTTGGGGGAGAGGGCTGGCCGCTCGATCATGATCACATCCACTTAGTGCTTGTGACCGCAGTGTTCGTCATGCCCGTGATCGTGCCCATGATCGTGATCATGGTGATGGTGATGGAACACCGCCTGCGCCGCCGCGTAGTCTTCGGCGAACGTCGCATCATGGCCGTGCTTGTGGCCGCCGCCGTAGGCGCCCGCCTCGGGTTCGAACGGCAGCTCGGCGCGGGTGGTCTGTACGCCCAGGCGCACCAGCATGTCGGCCAGCACGGCGTCGTATTCCAGGCGCAGATAGTCGCGCCCCACTTCCACCGGCGTGTGGCGGTTGCCGAGGTGGTAGGCGGCGCGCATCAGCGCGAGAGGGTCGGTGGCGGTGACCTGCAGCACCGATTCCGCTGCGGCCTGCACCTCGACGAACGTGCCGTCCTCGGCCACCAGCAGGTCGCCGCCGCGCAGCACGGTGCCGCGCGGCAGGAACAGCGCGGCTTCGGCGCCGTTGTCGAGCACCGCGCGCAGGCGGCTCTTGCTGCGGTCGCCAAACGGCAGCACCAGTTTGGGCGCGCGCCGCACCAGCACCGGCGCAATGCCGTGCGGCGCGGGCAGGACTTTGTCGATCTTGATCACGGGTCAGAACAGGAAGTAGCGCTGCGCCATGGGCAGCACGGTGGCGGGTTCGCACATCAGCAACTGGCCGTCGGCCACCACCTGGTAGGTTTCGGGGTCCACCGTGACGTGCGGCTGCCAGTCATTGTGCACCATGTCGCGCTTGCTCACGGTGCGGCAGCCGCGCACGGCGGCCAGCGTCTTGGCCAGCCCGTAGCGCTCGCCCACGTTGGCCGCCAGCGCCGACTGCGAGACGAATGTCAGCGACGATTTCGGCAGCGCGCCGCCGGCCGACGCGAACATCGGCCGGTAGTGCACCGGCTGCGGCGTGGGGATCGATGCATTGGGGTCGCCCATCGCCGCCGCCGCGATCATGCCGCCCTTCAGGATCAGGCTCGGCTTCACGCCGAAGAACGCGGGCCGCCACAGCACCAGGTCGGCCCACTTGCCCACCTCGATCGAACCCACCTCGTGCGCAATGCCGTGCGTGAGCGCCGGATTGATCGTGTACTTGGCGATGTAGCGTCGCACGCGGAAGTTGTCGTGGCCGCCGCGCGCATCGTGCGGGTCACCGGGCAGCTTGCCGCGCTGCGCCGCCATCTTGTGCGCGGTCTGCCAGGTGCGGATGATTACCTCGCCCACGCGGCCCATGGCCTGGGAGTCGCTCGAAATCATCGAGAACGCGCCCAGGTCGTGCAGGATGTCTTCGGCGGCAATCGTCTCGCGCCGGATGCGCGATTCGGCAAACGCGATGTCCTCGGCGATGGCCGGATCCAGGTGATGGCAGACCATCAGCATGTCCAGGTGCTCGTCGAGCGTATTCACCGTGTACGGGCGCGTCGGGTTGGTCGACGACGGCAGCACGTTGGCCTCGCCGCAGACCTTGATGATGTCGGGCGCGTGGCCGCCGCCCGCGCCTTCTGTGTGGTACGTGTGGATCGTGCGGCCCTTGAACGCGGCAATCGTCGCCTCGACGAAGCCGCCCTCGTTCAGCGTATCGGTGTGGATGGCCACCTGCGTATCGGTCTCGTCGGCCACCGACAGGCACGTGTCGATCGCCTGCGGCGTGGTGCCCCAGTCCTCGTGCAGCTTCAGGCCGATGGCGCCGGCCTCCACCTGCTCGGTCAGCGGCGCGGCCAGGCTGGCGTTGCCCTTGCCGAGAAAGCCGATATTCATCGGATACGCATCGGCGGCCTGCAGCATGCGCTCCATATACCAGGGGCCCGGGGTGACCGTGGTGGCGAAGGTACCGGTGGCCGGGCCGGTGCCGCCGCCGATCATCGTCGTCACGCCGCTCATCAGCGCCTCGTCGATCTGTTGCGGGCAGATGAAGTGGATGTGCGTGTCGATGCCGCCGGCCGTGACGATCATGCCCTCGCCCGCGATCACCTCGGTGCCCGGGCCCACCACGATGGTCACGCCCGGCTGGATGTCGGGGTTGCCGGCCTTGCCGATGCCGGCGATGCGGCCGTGCTTGAGGCCGATGTCGGCCTTGACGATGCCCCAGTGGTCAACAATCAGCGCATTGGTGATGACCGTGTCGACGCAGTCCTTCGACATGCGCTGGCTCTGCCCCATGCCATCGCGAATCACCTTGCCGCCGCCGAACTTCACTTCCTCGCCATAGATCGTGAAATCCTTCTCCACCTCGATCACCAGGCCGGTGTCGGCCAGGCGCAGGCGGTCTCCGGTGGTGGGCCCGAACATCTCGGCATAGGCCTGCCGTGAAATCTTCACGCTCATCACAGCGCTCCCATGATCTTGCCGTTGAAGCCGTAGACGATGCGGTCACCGTCCAGCGCCACCAGTTGCACCGTGCGCGACTGGCCGGGCTCGAAGCGCACGGCCGTACCCGCCGCGATGTCGAGCCGGAAGCCACGCGCGGCCTCGCGCTCGAACGACAGCGCGGCGTTCGTTTCGTAGAAGTGGAAATGCGAACCCACCTGCACCGGCCGGTCGCCGGTGTTGGCCACGGTGACGGTCACCGTGGCGCGGCCCGCATTCAGTTCGATCTCGCCGTCGAGCGGCATCAGTTCACCGGGAATCATCGCCATGCCCCTTTCGCGAAATGTCAGGCCACCAGCAGGCCAACGCCGTAGAGCGCCACGCCCGCACCGGCCACGCGTGCCAGCCAGCCCGCGTGACGACGCAGAAACGCGCCGGCGCCAATGCCCATCACATGCAGCGTCATGGTGCTGACGGCGAAGCCGCCCACGTAGGCCAGCACGGCCGGCAGCGCCGCAGCGGTGGCGGGCAGTTCCGCGCCGTGCGCATAGCCGTGGAACAGCGCGAAGCCGCCCACCACCGCCATGCCGGCCATGGCCGAGAGCCGCGCCCGTGCCGCCACCAGCAGGCCGATCACGAGCAGCGATGCCGCGATCATCGGCTCCACGGCCGGCAGTGCCACCCCGCCCAGGCCCAGTGCCGCGCCCACCAGCATCATCGCCACGAAGGCCAGCGGCAGGCGCATCAGGTCGAGCTTCGACGTGCTGGCGCCGAACTGCCCCTTCGGCGTGGCCGCCAGCGCGCTCCAGACACCCACGGCAGCCATCGCCAGCAGGTGGTCGGCGCCGGTGAACGGATGGGCCAGCCCGGCAAACAGGCTCGCGCCAACGGTGGCGGCGTCGTGGCCGGGATGGGCAAAGGCCGAGGCGGCGGTCAGCGACAGCGTGGCGCCGGCCATCAGGCGCGCGGCGTGCGTACGGAACGTGCGGTGCATAGGGTTCATCCTCTTCTTGTCGAATGCGTTCGGAATGCGTTGGGAGACTGCGTGGTCAGACGATCGGGTGATGCACGGTCACGAGCTTGGTGCCGTCCGGGAAGGTGGCCTCGACCTGGATCTCGGGGATCATCTCGGCCACGCCATCCATCACGTCCTCGCGCGCGAGCACGGTCGTGCCTTCGTGCATCAGCTCGGCCACGGTGCGGCCGTCGCGCGCGCCTTCCATGATTGCGGCCGTGATCAGCGCCACCGCCTCGGGGTAGTTGAGCTTGAGCCCGCGCGCGCGGCGGCGCTCGGCCAGCAGCGCGGCGGTGAAGATCAGCAGCTTGTCTTTCTCGCGCGGTGTCAGTTCCATGTCCGGGTTTCCTGTTGTGCTCGTTGTGCTCGTTGTGCTTGTTGTCGTTGCTGTTCGATGGTGCTTGCCGGCGCGGCGCCGCTCAGGTGGCCCACAGCCGCAGCGGCCGGGCCGGCACGCCGTGGATTGGCATGCGCAGGGTCTGCCAGGCGTCGATCATCAGTTGCCGCACGGCTTCCATGTCGCGGCCCAGCACGCGCAGCAACAGCATCGACTGTGCGTGCCGGGGCCCTTGCGCCGCCAGGCAGGTCACGCCGGCGCGCAGGTCCGCGCGATACGGCAACTGCTCGGCCAGCGCTTCGGCCAGTGCCTGCGTGGCGCCCTGCCCCACGGCCCACAGCGTGCCGAGGATCGACAATCCGTCCATGCCGGCCACCGCCCCACGCAGCGGCGAGGCAGCGTCGAAATGCGACTGCTCGATCCACAGCGTGCGGTCCGGGCTGGCCACGCGCGTATCGAGCCAGAGCGAACCGCTGGCCCAGCGCTCGCCCGAGGCCAGGCGGCCCAGCACCACGGCATCCCAGCCGATGGCGCTGCCGCCGGGCGCCACCGTCACATCGGTGGCAATGCGCGCGCGGGCATCGTCGAAGACGATATTCTCCTGCGGCAGCCAGTCGAGCTTCGCGCCGTCGGCCACGTCGATGCGCACCTGCTGCGCGGCGTCGCGGCCGAGCGACTTGTACCACTTGGTGGCCCCCGGCGTGGCCAGCACCGCGTGCGCACCGGGCGCCACGGCGATGTCGATGTCGAGCAGGTCGCCACCGGCCACGCCGGCCGGCGGGTGCAGCACCACGCCATGGCAGATCGTGCCCTCGGGATAGAGCGGCTTCTGAATCCGCAGCGGGCCCTCATGGCGGCGTTCGACCATAACGGTACGGCCGGCGCGCTCGGCAAAGCGCAGGCGCAGGCTGGCGTGCCATGCGGCGGGCATGGCGAGCGAGGATGGAAAATCGGGATGACGCATCGATGAAGGGCGCGGGGGCGCGGGAATGCCACAGATCATAGCGCGCGGCGGCCTTCACCGAAAGGCGAAAGCGCCGCTTTGCGCGTACCGTGGCCTACACCGCGATCAGCTCGCGTACGCCGTCCTGTTCCATCGTGGCGCCAACGCCCTTGGCCACCACCTCGCCGCGGCTCATCACCACGTAGTGATCGGCCAGATGGCGCGCGAACTCGTAATACTGCTCCACCAGCAGCACCGTCATGCCGAACTCGTCCACCAGCAGGCGCAAGGCGCGGCCGATGTCCTGGATGATCGACGGCTGGATGCCTTCGGTGGGCTCGTCCAGAATCAGCAGCTGCGGCTCGCTCATCAGCGCGCGGCCGATGGCCAGCTGCTGTTGCTGACCGCCGGACAGGTCGCCGCCCCGGCGCTGGCGCATCGTGCGCAGCACGGGGAACAGCTGGTAGATGCGGTCCGGCACGCCGTTGGGCTTGCCCCGGCTGGCCGCGCCGATCAGCAGGTTTTCCTCGACGGACAGGCGCGGGAAGATCTCGCGGCCCTGCGGCACGTAGGCCAGGCCGGCCGATACGCGCTCGTAGGGCGCCTTCTTCTCCAGCGCCCGGCCTTCCCAGCTGATGCTACCGCTACGCGTGGGCACCACGCCCATCAGGCATTTCAGCAGCGTGCTCTTGCCCACGCCGTTGCGGCCGAGCAGCGTCGTGAGCTTGCCCTGCGGAACGTCGAACGAGACGTCGCGGAGGATGTGGCTGCCGCCGTAGTACTGGTTCAGTGCATTGACCTGCAGCATCGTTATCTTCCCAGGTAGGATTCGATCACGCGTTCGTCGCGCTTCACGGCATCGAGCGTGCCTTCGGCCAGCAGGCTGCCTTCGGCGAGCACGGTCACGCGGCCGGCCTCGCCGGCGAGCGCCGCCACGAACTCCATGTCGTGCTCCACGACCATCATCGAGCAACTGCCGCGCAGGCTGTTCAGCAGCGCCGCCAGCTGCATGGTTTCTTCGTCGGTCATGCCGGCCACCGGTTCGTCCAGCAGCAGCAGTTGCGGCTGCTGCATCAACAGCATGCCGATCTCGAGCCGCTGCTTCTGGCCGTGCGACAGCAGGCCGGCCGGGCGATAGGCCTCGCCCTCCAGGCCCGTCAGCGCCAGCGTTTCCTCGATGCGGCGGTGGCCTTCGCCGGTCAGCCGTGCGCGCAGCGACGACCACCAGCGCTTGTCGGCCTTCATCGCCAGCTCCAGGTTCTCCCAGACGGCATGCTGCTCGAACACCGTGGGCTTCTGGAACTTGCGGCCGATGCCGGTCTGCGCGATCTTCGGCTCGGTCATGCGCATCAGGTCGATGGTCTGCCCGAGGAAGACGCGGCCCGTGACGTTGGCATTGCGCGGCCCGGTCTTGCCGGTGATGACGTCCATCATGGTGGTCTTGCCGGCGCCGTTCGGCCCGATCACGCAGCGCAGCTCGCCATGGTCGATCGACAGCGACAGCTTGTTCAGCGCGCGGAAGCCGTCGAACTGCACGGTCAGGTCCTCGATATAGAGGATGGGCCCGTGCGTGGTGTCGATGACGCCCGGCTCGACGATGCGGCCCAGCCCCGTGGCGTCGCCGCTTTCGGCTTGTTCTACTCCGAGGGCCGCGTTCATGCGTTGCTCCCTTGTTGCGGCGTGGCCACCGGTGCATCGGCGGGCGCCTCGGTCTTTTCAGCAGCGCTGCGCCCGCCGCGCAGACGGCGCACCAGGCCCACCACGCCATCGGGCAGGTACACCGTCACCAGCACGAACATCGCGCCGAGCAGGAACAGCCAGTATTCGGCAAAGTAGGCCGTAAACATGGTCTTGGCGCCGTTCACCAGGAACGCACCGACGATGGGTCCGATCAGCGTGCCGCGTCCGCCCACGGCCACCCAGACGGCCATCTCGATGGAGTTGGCCGGCGACATCTCGCCAGGGTTGATGATGCCCACCTGCGGCACGTACAGCGCGCCGGCAATGCCGCACAGCACGGCCGAGAACGTCCACACGAACAGCTTGTAGCCCAGCGGGCTGTAGCCCGAGAACATCACGCGCATCTCGGCATCGCGCACGGCCGTGACCACGCGGCCGAGCTTCGACGTGACGATGTAGCGGCAGGCGACGAAGCCGGCCACCAGCGCCAGGAAGGTCAGCACGAACAGCGCGGCGCGCGTCTGCGGCGCGGCCACGGCGAAGCCGGCGATGCGCTTGAAATCCGTGAAGCCGTTGTTGCCGCCGAAGCCGGTCTCGTTGCGGAAGAACAGCAGCATGGCGGCATACGTCATGGCCTGCGTGATGATCGACAGGTACACGCCCTTGATGCGCGAGCGGAACGCGAAGAAGCCGAACAGCCACGCCAGCACGCCCGGCACCAGCACCACCAGCAGCAGCGCATAGGGCAGATGCTCGGTGCCATGCCAGAACCACGGCAGCTCCTTCCAGTCGAGGAACACCATGAAGTCGGGCAGGTCGCTCTTGTACACGCCTTCGCGGCCAATCGAGCGCATCAGGTACATGCCCATGGCATAGCCGCCGAGCGCGAAGAACAGCCCATGGCCCAGGCTCAGGATGCCGCAGTAGCCCCACACGAGGTCAAGCGCGATGGCTGCCAGCGCGAAGCACATGATCTTGCCGACCAGCGTCAGCGCGTAGGCCGACAGGTGCAGCGGATGGCCTTCGGGCAGCAGCAGCGCGCAGACCGGCACGCCAACCGCCACCACCACCGTCAGCGCCACCAGCAGCGTCCAGACGCGGCCCGAGAACAGGGGCTGCCGCTCCGGCACCGCGAGCCGGAAAGTCTTGCCGGATTTCGAGGAAAAGCTGCTCATGTCAGGCCTCCGCGCTGCGCCCCTTGAGGGCGAAAAGTCCTTGCGGCCGTTTCTGGATGAACAGCACGATCAGCACGAGGACGAAAATCTTGGCCAGCACCGCGCCGTAGAACGGCTCGATGAACTTGTTGATGATGCCGAGGCCGAACGCGCCGACGATGGTGCCGGCCAGCTGCCCCACCCCGCCCAGCACCACGACCATGAAGGAATCGATGATGTAGGCCTGCCCGAGGTCTGGCCCCACATTGCCGATCTGCGACAGCGCGCAGCCGCCCAGCCCGGCAATACCGGCGCCGAACGCAAACGCGTAGCTGTCCACCTTCCACGTGCGCACGCCCACGCAGGCCGCCATGGTGCGGTTCTGCGTGGTTGCGCGCACGAACAGGCCCAGGCGCGTGCGGTTCAGCACGGCCCACGCCACGGCCACCACGCCGAGCGCGAACAGGATGATGACCACGCGGTTGTACGGAATCACCAGTCCGGCCATGGCCTCGAAGCCGCCGCTCATCCACGACGGGTTGGCCACTTCCACGTTCTGTGCGCCGAAGATCGTGCGCACCGCCTGCATCAGCAGCAGGCTGATACCGAACGTGGCCAGCAGCGTCTCCAGCGGGCGGCCATAGAGATGGCGCAGCACGATCCGCTCGATCGCGAATCCGACCAGGCCCGCGGCCAGGAACGACGCCGGCAGCGCGGCCACCAGGTACCAGCCGAACGCGTCGGGCGCATAGGTGCGGAACAGCGTCTGAACCACATAGGTGGCATAGGCGCCGATCATCAGGAATTCGCCGTGCGCCATGTTGATGACGCCGATCAGGCCATAGGTAATGGCCAGGCCCAGCGCGGCCAGCAGCAGCACGCTGCCCAGGCTCAGGCCCGCGAACACGTTGCCGAACACTTCGGCGCGGCGTTCGTCGCTGCGCAGCTGGTCGATGGCCTGCTGCGCGGCCACGCGCACGCCCTCGTCGGCCTCCTTGTACTTGCCGGCCGCGTCCTTCTCGACGAACGGCATCAGCTTCTGGCGCGACTGCGGGTTGCTGTCGGCGCCCAGGATGCGGATGGCTTCGAGCCGCGCGTCACGCGTGGCGTCGGCGCCCTGCGCCAGTACCGTGCTGGCCCAGATCACATCCAGCCGGGCGCGCAGCGCGGCGTCGGCCTCGGTCTTGCGCGCCGCTTCCACCCCTTCGCGCGAGGCGTTCTCGGGCTGGTCCAGCAGCGTGTTGATGGCCTGCGTGCGCACCGCGATGTCTGGCGACTGCAGCAGCAGCCCGCTCGATGCGCTGTCGACGATGGTGCGCAGGCTGTTGTTGAGCGTCAGCGATTCCAGCGTGTCGGCCTTGACCGTGACAGGCTGGCCAGTGATCGCGTCGAGATACTTGTCACCGTCCTGCCGCACCATGCCAACCGACGGGGCGTATTGCAGCGCATCGTCCTGCAGCGCCTTCAGGAGCGGACCAGCCTGCTCGGCTGGCGCCTGCGTGATCTTGGTCAGCGCCGCGGTCTTGGCATCGAAGTCGTCTTCGGCCAGGGGCTTCAGATCAGCCTGCGTGAGCGGCGTGGCGGCCCAGGACGAGGCGGCGCACAGCAGCAACGCGGCAAGCATGGCACGCAGCCATGATGGGATCGATCGGTGCATTCAGGAGTCTTGTTTAAGCGCGATGGATCGCGTCTTGTGCTCGATTGACTTGCTCCCCTCTCCCGCAACGCGGGAGAGGGGCTGGGGGAGAGGGGGCGGCGGTACAAGTTGCCGCTTGTGGATCTGGTGATGCTGCCCTCTCCCCCCACCCCTCTCCCGCGCACGGGAGAGGGGAGCGCATGGCGACTGCCGTGGGCGCTTAGTTGCCGCCCACCTTGTCGGCCTTGCCTTCGTTGCCCGCGATGAACGGGCTCCACGGCTGTGCGCGGATCGGCTTCGGCGTCTTCCACACCACGTTGAACTGGCCGTCGCCCTTCACTTCGCCGATCATCACCGGCTTGTAGAGGTGGTGGTTGTCGCCCATGGTCAGCGTGAAGCCGTCCGGCGCCTTGAAGGTCTGGCCGTACATGGCGGCACGCACCTTGTCCACGTCGGTGGTGCCGGCCTTCTTCACGGCCTGCGCCCACATGTGGATACCCACGTAGGTGGCTTCCATCGGGTCGTTGGTCACGCGCTTGTCGCCGCCGGGCAGGTTGTTGGCCTTGACCCAGGCCGCCCATTGCTTCTTGAACGCCTCGTTCTGCGGGTTCTTGACCGACATGAAGTAGTTCCAGGCGGCCAGGTGGCCCACCAGCGGCTTGGTGTCGATGCCGCGCAGTTCTTCCTCACCCACCGAGAACGCCACCACCGGCACGTCCTTGGCCTTCAGGCCGGCGTTGCCCAGTTCCTTGTAGAACGGCACGTTCGAGTCGCCGTTGATCGTCGAGATCACGGCCGTCTTGCCGCCCTGCGAGAACTTCTTGATGTTGGCAACGATGGTCTGGTAGTCGCTGTGGCCGAACGGGGTGTAGACCTCTTCGATGTCCTTGTCGGCCACGCCCTTGCTCTTCAGGAACGCGCGCAGGATCTTGTTGGTGGTGCGCGGGTAGACGTAGTCGGTGCCCAGCAGGAAGAAGCGCTTGGCGCCGCCGCCTTCCTTGCTCATCAGGTATTCCACGGCCGGAATCGCCTGCTGGTTCGGCGCGGCGCCCGTGTAGAACACGTTCTTCGACATCTCCTCGCCTTCGTACTGCACGGGGTAGAACAGCAGCGCGTTGGTCTCTTCATAGACCGGCAGCACCGACTTGCGCGACACCGACGTCCAGCAGCCGAACGTGACGGCGACCTTGTCCTTGGTGATCAGCTGACGCGCCTTCTCGGCGAACAGCGGCCAGTTCGATGCGGGGTCCACCACCACGGGCTCGAGCTTGCGGCCCAGCACGCCGCCGCTCTTGTTGATCTCGTCGATCGTCATCAGCGCCACGTCCTTGAGCGAGGTCTCGGAAATGGCCATGGTGCCCGACAGCGAATGCAGGATACCGATCTTGATCGGTTCCTTCGTTTGCGCCATCAGCGGGCTCGTACCGATCATCGCCGCGGCGGCTACCGCCGACAGCTTCAGCATGTCACGTCGTTTCATTGCAGCTCCCAGTTTGTCGTGTTTGGCAGGGACTACGCACCCCGGGTGGAGCATCTGCAACTAGCGTGCCATGCACGCCACCTCCCGCAAACCGTTGCCAGGCAACGGGAAGATGACAAATCCAAGAAGGGGGTCGGGCGTCGCACCAGGACAGTGCGGAGGGCGCCGGCCGCGACGGGCCGGGTGATGCACCGATGCCGTGCATCGGTACGCGACGGTGCATGATGGTGCGCGCCGGGTGCATGGCGCACCGCGGACAATAAAAAACGGGGCCCGAAGGCCCCGTTTCTCAAACACCGGTGACGACGCTTACTTGCTCATCCACGGCATCATGTTGGCGTTCATGTTGTGCATGATCCAGAGCGAGCCGGCCAGCACGATGAACAGGATCAGGACCGTGAACAGCAGGGCCATCACGTTCCATTTCTGGCCATCGGAGCCGTCAAGGTGCAGGAAGTACTTCAGGTGCACGATGATCTGGACGACCGCCATGCCCAGGATGATCCAGAGCGTGGTGGCGCGGTCGATCGAGCCGTCCATCACGATCTTGAACGGGATCACGGTCAGGATCACCGCCAGCACGAAGCCGATCACATACGACTTGACGCTGCTGTGGCCGTGCGACGCGCCATGGGCGGCGCTTGCGTGTTGCTGTGCCATTTACATTGCTCCCATCAGGTAGACGACCGTGAACACGCCGATCCAGACCACGTCCAGAAAGTGCCAGAACAGGCTGAGGCAGTTCAGGCGCTTGGACACCGCCGGGGTCAGGCCCTTCTTCGAGAGCTGCCACATCAGCACGAGCATCCAGACCATGCCGCTGGCCACATGCAGGCCGTGAGTGCCCACGAGCGTGAAGAACGACGACAGGAACGCGCTGCGGCTCGGGCCGGCACCTTCATGAATCAGGTGCGCGAACTCGTTGATTTCCATCGCCATGAAGCCTGCGCCCAGCAGGAACGTCACTGCCAGCCAGAACATCACGCGGCCGCGCTGCTGGTTCTGCATCGACACCATGGCAAAGCCGTAGGTGATCGACGACACCAGCAGGATGGCGGTTTCCACGAGCACGTAGTTGAGCTCGAACAGCTCCTTGCCCGACGGGCCACCCGCCACTTCGCCGCGCAGGACGGCGAAGGCGGCGAACAGGCACGCGAACAAGATGCAGTCGCTCATCAGGTACAGCCAGAACCCGAAGATGGTGTTCTCGCTGGTGTCGTGATGCGCGTGGTCGTGCGCCTCGTCGTGCGAGTGCGCATGCGATGGGGCTTGCGCCCCGAAGCGGTCAAGAACTTCTGTCGACATGGTTATCAGCCCTGGGCAGCCACACGCTGCTGGTAGCGGGTTTCGATCTGCTCGACCTCGGCGGCCGGCACGTAGTAGTCGATGTGGTCATCGTTGGCGCGGCGGATGAACGCCACGACCATGCCGACCAGGCCCACGGCGGCCAGCCACCAGATGTGCCAGACCAGCGCGAAGCCCAGTGCCAGGCTCCATGCACCCATGTAGAAGCCGGCGGCCGTGTTCTTCGGCATGTGGATCTGCTCGAAGCCACCGGTCGGCATCTTCTCGCCACGGGCCTTCATGTCGGCGAACGCGTCCAGGTCACGCACCACCGGGGTGTGCGCGAAGTTGTAGAACGGCGGCGGCGACGACGTAGCCCATTCCAGCGTACGGCCACCCCACGGGTCGCCCGTCACGTCGGCCAGCTTCTTGCGGTCGCGGATCGACACCACGATCTGCAGCACCTGGAAGAAGATGCCCAGCGCCACGAACACCACGCCCACCACGGCCAGATGCAGCCACGGCGTCCATTCCGGGTTGTTCGTGTGGTTCAGACGACGGGTCATGCCCATCAGGCCCAGCACGTACAGCGGCATGAAGGCGAAGTAGAAACCGACGATCCAGCACCAGAAGGCGCACTTGCCCAGACGCTCGTTCAGCTTGAAGCCGAACGCCTTCGGCCACCAGTAGGTGATGCCGGCCAGGTAGCCGAACAGCACGCCGCCGATGATCACGTTGTGGAAGTGGGCGATCAGGAACAGGCTGTTGTGCAGCACGAAGTCAGCGGCCGGCACGGCCATCAGCACGCCGGTCATGCCACCAATCACGAACGTGATCATGAAGCCCAGCGTCCACAGCACCGGCGACGTGAATTGCACGCGGCCACGGTACATCGTGAACAGCCAGTTGAAGATCTTCACGCCGGTCGGGATCGAGATGATCATCGTCGTGATGCCGAAGAAGGCATTCACGTTGGCGCCCGAGCCCATCGTGAAGAAGTGATGCAGCCACACGATGAACGACAGCACCATGATCGCGCTCGTGGCGTACACCATCGACTTGTAGCCGAACAGCTTCTTGCCCGAGAACGTGGCGATGATTTCCGAGAAGATACCGAACGCCGGCAGCACCAGGATGTAGACCTCGGGGTGGCCCCAGATCCAGATCAGGTTCACGTACATCATGGCGTTACCGCCGCCATCGTTCGTGAAGAAGTGCATGTCGAAGTAGCGGTCCAGGCCCAGCAGTGCCAGCGACACCGTCAGCACCGGGAAGGCGGCCACGATCAGCACGTTGGTGCAGAAGACGGTCCAGGTGAACACCGGCATGCGCATCAGCGTCATGCCCGGGGCGCGCATCTTCAGGATCGTCACCAGGAAGTTCACGCCGGTCAGCAGCGTGCCCAACCCCGAGATCTGCAAGGACCAGAGGTAGTAGTCCACCCCCACGCCCGGGCTGTAGTCCAGCCCCGACAGCGGCGGGTAGGCCAGCCAGCCGGTACGCGCGAATTCACCAACGCCCAGCGAGACGTTCACCAGCAGCGCGCCGGCCACGAACAGCCAGAAGCTCAGCGTGTTCAGGAACGGGAATGCCACGTCGCGGGCACCGATCTGCAGCGGCACCACGAGGTTCATCAGGCCCGTCATCAGCGGCATGGCCACGAAGAAGATCATGATCACGCCGTGGGCCGTGAACACCTGGTCGTAGTGTTCGGGCGGCAGGAAACCGGTGGCGCCATTGGTGGCCACCGCCAGCTGGGTACGCATCATGATGGCGTCGGCAAAGCCGCGCAGCAGCATGATCAGCGCCACCAGCGAGTACATCACGCCAATGCGCTTGTGGTCGACCGAGGTAATCCACTCGGTCCACAGGTAGCCCCACTTCTTGAAATACGAGATCGCACCGAGCAGCGCCAGCCCACCAAGGGCGACGCAGGTCAGTGTGACCATGATGATCGGCTCATGAAACGGAATCGCCGACAAACTCAATTTGCCAAACATCATTGCTCCTAGATTTGCGCGCCCACGGCCGGCTTGACCGGCGTGGCCATGGATACACGCTCTTCGCCGAGCGTATTACGCGACGTGCAGACCGGGCCGCCGTCGAAACCCTCGCGGGCCATGGCATGGCCGTCGTGGTCCATGTACTGATGCAGGATGCCGGTGAACAGGCCGTCTTCCACCTTGCCGAAGTACGTCACCGGGTCTGCTTCGCTCGGCTTGGCCAGGACCTTGTAGTCCTCCGAGGCGAGCTGCTTGCTGGACGCGCGCACCTGTTCCACCCACTTGTCGAACTCGAAGTTCGACATGGCCATGGTCTTGAACTTCATGCCCGAGAAGCCGCCGCCGCTGTAGTTGGCGGACATGCCTTCGTACGTGCCGGCTTCATTGGCGATGAGGTGCAGCTTGGTCTCCATCCCGGCCATGGCGTACACCTGGCTGCCCAGTTGGGGGATGAAGAACGAATTCATGATCGAATCCGACGTGATCTTGAAGTTCACCGGCGTGTTCACCGGCAGCGCCAGCTGGTTGACCGTCGCGATCTTCAGTTCCGGGTAGATGAACAGCCATTTCCAGTTCATTGCCACGGCTTCCACCTGCACCGGCTTGACGTTCGACTCCAGCGGCTTGTACGGGTCGAGGTCGTGCGACGACTTCCAGGTGATGATGCCCAGCGCGATGATGATCAGGCAGGGAATCAGCCAGACCACCACTTCGATCTTGGTCGAGTGCGACCAGTCGGGGTCGTAGGTGGCCGACGTGTTGCTGGCGCGGTATTTCCACGCGAACACGATCGTCAGGATGATGACCGGCACCACGACCAGCAGCATCAGCCAGGTGGCAATCAGGATGATGCCCTTGATGTCCACGCCGACCTGCCCTTTCGGGTTCATCAGCGCATAGTCGCAGCCGGCCAGCAGGAGCAGGCCAAGGCAAGGCAGGTACCGCATCAGGCGCGGCATTGTTGGTGTCTTCATGTCACGACGGTCTGGTTGCGCCTCACCTGTGCACAAGCGAGGCACTGCCACCTGCTGCACGAGGCAACGGGTAGGCTGGGCTGGGGAAAACCGGGGACGTGTCCAAAGCTGGCGCAAGCTGGAAATGGGGCGAGCTGGCACCGGCGGACCATGCGGCCGGGCAACGCCATGAGCGCGGCTGGACAGCAAACTGAAAGCTCTGCGTGCGCGAAACGCCGGGGGCGGAAGCGTGCGCTGAGGTAACCGACTGCCTACTGCGATCGGTCCCGGTTCGGAGCAGCCACCGGGACAAGCGTTGTGTCAACGATATCCACGCGATTTCCGCCTGCTTGTGACCACCCCGCCAGCGCAGCGAGAACGGTCTCCGAGCGGATATCGCATTACTTAAAACATCGTTGGCCGCGAATGTACCGCAACGCAACATTGCGGGTAAACCCAAACAGAACAGAAACACTGTTCTTTTTATCGGACAATGTTTCGAGTGTCGTACCAACGAAACAGATCACGTCGTGAACGACCTTGCCACGCGAATCTGCTGGACAAAGGAAAGGGGCCGCGTTCTAGCGGCCCCCTTTTCTGTCCACTGCCGATGACGCTAGGAGTAGCGCCGGCTGATCGATTCTGCCACGCAGACCGGCCGGTCGCTGCCCTCCCGTTCCACCGTCACTTCCCAGGTGGACTGCGCCCCTACGAGGCCGTTGGGCGCCGGATCGAGCCGCTCGACATTCAGCAGCTTCACGCGCGCCCGCAGCTTGCTGCCCACCGGCACCGGCGCGGTGAAGCGCACGCGGTTCAGGCCGTAGTTCACGCCCATCTTCACGCCCTCCATATGGATGGCGTTCTGCATGAACTGCGGCAGCAGCGACAGCGTCAGGAAGCCGTGGGCCACGGGCGCGCCGAACGGCGACTCCCGCCTGGCGCGCTCCACGTCGACGTGGATCCACTGGTGGTCGCCCGTGGCTTCGGCGAACAGGTTCACCTGCTGCTGCGTGATTTCGAACCAGTCGCTGACGGCCACTTCCTGGCCCTGGAGAGACTCCAGCTCTTCCAGCGATGCAATGGTGCGCATATGACTTGTCTCCTTGTTATTGGGTTTTCTCCCCTCTCCCACACGTGGGAGAGGGGAGAAAACCGGGGGAAAAGCATCAAGCCGGCCGACGCTTGTACATGCCCATGCCTTTGACCGTGCAGACCGTCTCGCCCTTCTGGTTCTTGGCCACCCATTGCGTCTTGACCACGCCGCGATCGGGTTTCGAGCTGGACGGGCGCGCCTCCAGGATCTGGATGGTGGCGGTCAGCGTGTCGCCGGCGTAGACCGGCTTGATCCAGCGGATCTCGTCCACGCCGGGCGAGCCCATGCTGGTGGAGCGATCGCCCATCGACTGTACCAGCAGCCGCATGATGATGCCGCAGGTCATCCAGCCGCTGGAAATCAGGCCGCCGTAGATGCTGCTCTCGGCGGCGGCCTTGTCGATGTGGAACGGCTGCGGGTCGTACTGGCGCGCAAACGCGAGGATTTCTTCCTCGGTGACGTGATAGCTGCCGAGCGGCAGTTCGCTGCCGACCACATAGTCTTCGAAATACATCTTGCTGGACATCGAGGGCTCCAAAGCAAAAAACCGCGCTCAGGGTGACTGGCGCGGTTCACGATCAAGGCTGGTATCAGGCGGCTTCCTGGAAGCCCGGCTGGCTGGCGAAACGGCCCAGGTGGTGGTCCACGTCGCCGAACGTCGTGTTGATCAGCGTCAGCCGCTTGAACATGTGCGCGGCCGGCAGTTCGTCGGTCACGCCCATGCCGCCGTGAATCTGCACGGCTTCCTGGCCCACCGAGCGGGCGGCCTGGCCAACACGCGCCTTGGCCGCGGATACGAAGCGGCGACGCTCTTCCGGCGACGCCTCTTCGAAACGGGCCGCGGCCAGCAGCGTGATCGAGCGCGACTGCTCGGCGTGGATGAACATTTCCACCATGCGGTGCTGCAGCGCCTGGAAGCGCGCGATGGGCACGCCGAACTGCTGGCGCGTCTTCGCGTACTCGAGCGTGGCGGCGTTTAGCGTATCCATCACACCCACCGCTTCGGCGCACAGCAGCACGGCGGCGTAGTCGGCCGTGGCTTCCAGCACGTCGAAGCCCTTGCCTTCGCTGCCGATCAGCGTGGCCGGTGCATCGGCGAAGGTCACGTCGGCGGCACGCAGGTTGTCGATCGTGCGGTAGTCCTTGATGCTGACACCGGCACCGTTGGTATCGACCAGGAACAGCGAGATGCCGTCGCGGTCCGACTGGCCGCCGCTGGTGCGCGCCGACACCACGAGCTTGTCGGCCTGCGCCGCGTGGATCGCCACCACCTTGCGGCCGTTGAGCTTGCCGCCCTTGGCCGTCACGGTCACGTTGTTCAGTTCGTAGCGCGCCTGGGCTTCGTTGAACGCCGTGGCCAGCTTCACCTCGCCGCCAGCCACCTGCTCCAGCAGCGCTTCCTGGCCGCCGGCCAGCTTCAGCGCGTGCGCAGCCACCACGGTGGCGAAGTACGGCTCCACCACCAGGCCGCGGCCCAGTTCTTCCTGCACCACCATCATGTCGACGGCCGTGCCCGAGAACCCGCCCTGCGCTTCCGGTACCGGCAGTGCGGTCAGACCCAGTTCCACCAGGGCACCCCACGCCTGTTCGCCATAGCCGGCATCGGTCTTGATGTTCTTCTTGCGCGATTCGAAGTCGTAGCTTTTCTCGACAAAGCGGCGGATCGCGTCAGCCAGTTGCTTCTGTTCGTCGCTGAGATTGAAGTTCATGTCGCGTGTCTCCTCACAGCCCCAGAATCATCTGGCTGATGATGTTCTTTTGGATTTCATTGGAACCACCGTAGATCGACGTCTTGCGGTAGTTGAAGTAGTAGGCGGCCAGCGGTGCGGCGTCGTCATAGCCGGTCACGGCGTGTTCGGTCTCGCACTCGAGGTACGGCGTATCGAACGGCTGTGCGTACGGGCCCACCGCCTCGACCATCAGCTCGGTCAGCATCTGCTGGATCTCGGTGCCCTTGATCTTGAGCATCGATGCCTCGGGGCCGGGGCCCTTGCCGGCGGCTTCGCTCGACACCACGCGCAGCACGGTAATCTCCAGTGCCATCAGCTCGATCTCCAGCGCGGCAACCTTGGCGCCGAACACCGGGTCTTCGAGCAGCGGCTTGCCGTTCTTCTGCTGCTGGCGCGCCACGCGCTTCAGGAAGCCCAGTTCGCGCTTGGACGCGCCCACGCGGGCAATGCCGGTACGCTCATGGCCGAGCAGGTACTTGGCGTAGGTCCAGCCGCGGTTCTCTTCGCCCACGCGGTTTTCCACCGGCACCTTCACGTTGTCGAAGAAGACTTCGTTCACTTCATGCTCTTCATCGAGCATGATGATCGGACGCACGGTGATACCGGGCGTCTTCATGTCGATCAGCAGGAACGAGATGCCTTCCTGCTTCTTGGCTTCGGGGTCGGTGCGCACCAGGCAGAAGATCATGTCGGCGTGCTGGCCCAGCGTGGTCCAGGTCTTCTGGCCGTTCACGATGTAGTGCTTGCCGTCAGAGGTCAGCTCGGCGCGCGTCTTCAGCGACGCGAGGTCCGAGCCCGAGCCCGGCTCCGAATAACCCTGGCACCACCAGTCGGTGCAATCGAGGATACGCGGCAGGTAGTACGACTTCTGCTCGGCGTTGCCGTACTTCATGATCACGGGCGCAACCATCGCCACGCCGAACGGCAGCACGCCGGGCGCGCCGACGCGGGCATTTTCCTCGTCCCAGATATGGCGTTGGGTGGCGTTCCAGCCCGTGCCGCCGAACTCCACCGGCCAGTGCGGTGCCGACCAGCCATTACCGGCCAGCGTCTTGTGCCAGCGCACCAGGTCGTCGCGGTTGGGACGGCGGTGGTTGAGTACCTTGTCGCGGATGTCCGCCGGCAGGTTGGCTTCGAGCCAGCTGCGCACTTCCTGACGGAAGGCGTTGTCGGCCGCCGAGTAGTTGAGATCCATGCCCGTCTCCATTGGTGGTGCCGGCGGGCGCCGGCCGATTGTTTTACCTGCGCATCGCTGCGCTGGTAAAACCGGGCACAGGATGCTTGTTCAGTGGGCCGTCTGCTTCAAAGCGTTCGGCACGATGAGCGGAAAGGTGTCGATGCCCTCTTCAGCCAGCGCCTGCACATCCTCGGCGGTGGCCGATCCGCGAATACCGCGTTCGGGCGCCTCCTCGTAATGCATGCGCCGGGCTTCCTCGACAAAGCGATCCCCCACGTCCTCGGTCTGTGCCAGCACGTGACGCACGGCCTTCAGGTACTGCGCCTGCAGCGCCTGCATCATCTGCCGCGCCTCGGCGTTCCCCGGATTGCCTGCGTTCCCGGTCTCGGCGTCGCGCCCTTGCGTCGGCGCCGGCCTGGCGGTGGCGCCTGAAAGGTTCAGGCGCGGCGCGCTGGGCAGGCGGCTGACCGCATGGTCGCCACAAACCGGGCATTGGACGAGGTCGCGTGAAATCTGCGATTGCGCATCTTCCTCCGAGGCAAACCAGCCCTCGAAACGATGGTCATGCGCACAGCGCAGGTCGAGCACCTTCATGATCTTTCCAGCCCGTCGGGGCAATGTTAGCCGTGAATCGAAATTTTGTGAACGGTCGTGCTAATTTTTTTCAGACCGTTTTTGCCTGGCAGGATGCGTGGGAAACACAATCCGGCCGGCACCATGCTATCTGGACGCCAAAGCCAGCAAAATCAAGGGAAAACCCGCACGCACCCTTGTCATGGCCGCCGACCAAACCGGCGATCAACCCGCCGCGCGCTGCTTCGGAAATGGCGGCTCGGCTTGTTCGCCGGGTTGCCATGCACCCGAGATGATTTTCTCGAGCCAGAAGGCGCCGATGATCGTCTTGACGTCGGTGATGCGGCCCTGCCGCACCCAGTCGATCACCTGGCCCACCGGCGTGATGAACGTTTCCAGGAACTCGCCATCGTCGAGCTTCGATTCCCCGGCCGTCAGGTCGCGTGCCAGGAACAGGTCGATGAACTCGGTGGAGTAGGAAATCACGGGGTGGATGCGCGTCAGGTAGTCCCAGCGTTTGGCGGTATAGCCGGTTTCCTCGATCAGCTCGCGCTGGCCACAGACCAGCGCCCCCTCCTCCGGATCGAGCTTGCCGGCCGGGAATTCGAGCATCACCTCGCCCACCGGGTAGCGGAACTGACGCTCCATCAGCACGGTGCCGTCGTCGAACAGTGGAATCATCATCACCGCGCCCGGATGCAGCACGTACTCGCGTCCGGTCTGCTTGCCGTCGGGCAAGCGGACGATGTCCTGCTTCAGGGTAAGGAATTTGCCGCGATGGATGGTGGCCGATGCGACCGGGGTTTCGCGGAGATGGTCGTCCTGGACGTCAGGCGCCGGGGACGATGCGGGAGAGGTCTTGTCGGTCATGAACGCTCCGGAATTGACACGGACCGGAGCAGGCAAGCCCTCAGGCCGTGCGATGTTTGACCAGGTACTGCCAGGTGAAGCCCGGGAAGGCAAACACCAGCATCATGCAGGCCGTGATGGCGTAGAACTGCCAGCCCTGCGGAAATGTGTTGCCGAGGCTCGCTTCCGCGGCAAAGCCGGCTGCGCCGGCCACCGCGTAGCACACGACGAGTTCCACCGCGCGCAGCCACAGCGGCTTGCGGGTCCACTTCAGGCCCACCGCCGCGAACAGGCGCTGGTTGACGAACGGCAGGTTGGCACAGATCAGTGCCAGCACAATGACAAACCAGCCGCTCGCCGAGGAACTCATCAACGTCACCTTGTTACGTTACGACGCCAGCGTGGCGCGGATGGCCTGGTAGCACAGGTTCATCAGCGCGGCCGGGAAGATACCAAGCAGGATCACCGCCAGGCCGTTCAGGCTTAGCACCGAGCGCAGGCCCGTCGACGCTTCCAGCGGCTCTTCGCCAGCCGGGGCATCGAAGTACATCAGCTTCACGATGCGCAGGTAGTAGAACGCGCCGATCAGCGAGAACACCACGGCCACCACGGCCAGCCAGCTCATGCCGGCCTTGACCACCGCCTGCAGCACGGCCAGCTTAGCGTAGAAGCCCACAGTCGGCGGAATGCCGGCCATCGAGAACATCATCACCAGCATCAGCAGCGCGAACCACGGATGACGGCGCGACATGCCTTTCAGGTCGTCCAGCGTCTCGGCCTCGAAGCCCTTGCGCGTACGGATCAGGATCAGGCCGAACGTGCCGAGCGTGGTCAGCATGTACGTGATCGAGTAGAACATCGACGCACTGTACGCGTTGGCCGCGCCGTCCGCCTTGTTCGCCACCACGCCGGACAGCATGCCCAGCAGGATGAAGCCCATGTGCGAGATGGTCGAGTACGCCAGCATCCGCTTCAGGTTGGTCTGGACGATTGCGGTCAGGTTACCGATGACCAGCGACGCAATCGACAGCACCACCAGCATCACCTGCCAGTCGGTAGCCAGCGGCAGCAGGCCTTCCACCAGCAGGCGCATGATCAGCGCGAACGCGGCAACCTTCGGGCCGGCGGCGATCAGCAGCGTCACCGCGGTCGGCGAGCCCTGGTAGATGTCCGGAATCCACATGTGGAACGGTGCGGCGCCCAGCTTGAACGACACGCCGGCCACGATGAACACCACGCCGAAGGCCAGCATCGTCGTGTTCACACGGCCCGACTCCACCACGCGGAAGACTTCACCCAGGTTCAGCGAACCGGTGGCGCCGTACATCATCGACATGCCGTACAGCAGGAAGCCCGAAGCCAGCGCACCGAGCACGAAGTACTTGATGGCCGATTCCGACGTCACGCGCGATTCGCGGCGCAGTGCCACCAGCGCGTACGACGACAGCGACAGCAGTTCCAGGCCCAGGTACAGGGTCAGGAAGTTGTTGCCGGTGATCATCACGAGCTGACCGCCGAGCGTGAACAGCGCCAGCATGTAAAACTCGCCGGCGAACATGTCGCGCGCACCCAGATAGGTACGCGTGTAGATCAGCGTCAGGAACATGCCCAGCGCACAGAACGCCGAGAGCACGTTGGCCATCGGGTCGACCACCACCAGGTTGGCGAACACGTAGTGCGTTTCGCCGTTGGCCGCGTTCAGCGCGAACCAGACGGTCAGCACCAGCGTGGTCAGCAGCGACAGCGGGTAGGCCACGCTGGTGCGGCCCTTGCCGCGCGCTAGGTCGATCCAGTTGATCGCCGCGATGGCGACCGCCAGGAAAATGATTGGCGCCACCGGGGCCAGGCTAGAGGACGATTGCATGATATTTCTCTCCCCCGCTTACAGCTTGGACTGTGCCACGTGGGACAGCAGGTTCACCACCGAGGCGTGCATCACGTCGGTGAAGGGTTTCGGGTACAGACCCATATACAGCGTCAGGATGGCCAGCAGACCGAACATCACGAATTCACGCTTGTTCAGGTCGACCAGTTCGCGCACGTGCTGGTGCACGATGTCGCCGAAGATCACGCGCTTGACCATCCACAGCGAGTACGCCGCGCCCAGGATCAGCGCCGTGGCCGCCAGCAGGCCAATCCAGAAGTTGAACTTGACCGATGCCAGGATGACCATGAACTCGCCCACGAAGCCCGAAGTGGCCGGCAGGCCGCAGTTGGCCATGGCGAAGAACACCGAGAACGCGGCGAACTTCGGCATCACGTTCACCACACCGCCGTAATCGGCGATCTGGCGCGAGTGCACGCGGTCGTACAGCACGCCGATGCCCAGGAACATGGCACCCGACACGAAGCCGTGCGAGATCATCTGGACGATACCGCCCTCGATGCCGAGGTCGCTGAAGATGAAGAAGCCCAGCGTCACGAAACCCATGTGGGCGATCGACGAGTATGCCACCAGCTTCTTCATGTCGGCCTGGACCAGCGCCACGAGGCCGATGTAGATCACCGCGACCAGCGAGATCGTGATGATGAACGGCGCCATGTAGTGGCTGGCGTCCGGAGCGATCGGCAGCGAGAACCGCAGGAAACCGTAGGCACCCAGCTTCAGCATGATCGCGGCCAGCACGACGGAACCACCGGTCGGCGCTTCCACGTGGGCGTCCGGCAGCCAGGTGTGCACCGGCCACATCGGCACCTTCACGGCGAAGGCCATGAAGAACGCCAGGAAGATCAGGATCTGCTCTTCGAACGTCAGCTTGGCCTGGTGCCAGGTCAGGATGTCGAACGAACCGGTCTTGTTGTACAGGTACAGCAGCGCAACCAGCGTCAGCAGCGAGCCGAGCAGCGTGTAGAGGAAGAACTTGAACGCGGCGTACACGCGGTTCGGGCCACCCCAGACGCCGATGATGATGTACATCGGGATCAGCGTGGCTTCGAAGAACACGTAGAACAGCATGCCGTCGAGTGCGCAGAACACGCCTACCATCAGGCCCGACAGGATCAGGAACGCGGCCATGTACTCGGCCACGCGCTCGGTGATCACTTCCCAGGCCGAGATCACGACGATCACGGTGATGAACGCGGTCAGCACCACGAACCACATCGAGATGCCGTCCACACCCAGGTGGTAGGCGATGTTGAAGCGCTCGATCCACGGCGCCTGCACGACGAACTGCATGGCAGCCGTCGACGTATCGAAGTGGAAGACCAGCGGAAGCGTCACGACGAAGCTGGCGATGGCGCCGAACAGCGACATCCAGCGCACGAAGCACTTGCTGTTGTCAGAGCCGAACATCAATACCAGCAGGCCGAAAAAGATAGGCAGCCAGATTGCGAGAGACAGAACCATTTGTTTGTTTTCCTTACTCGGTGCCTATCACTTGGTGCCTATCACGCCAGTGATCGTCAGCGTCAAAAGCACCAGCATGCCGATGATCATCGCGAAAGCGTAATGGTAGATGTAGCCAGACTGCAGGTAGCGGCTGGCCGCGGCGAACGAAGCCACCACGCGGGCCGAACCGTTGACGAACAGGCCGTCGATAAGACCCTGGTCACCGCCCTTCCAGAGGCCGGAGCCCAGCAGGCGCGCACCCCGGGCAAACACGGCCTGGTTGAACGCATCCATGTAGTACTTGTTGTCCAGCAGCGTGTAGATGCCCGAGAAACGTTGCTTGATCGCGGCCGGGATGTCCGGGCGCTTCATGTAGAAGAACCACGACAGCACCACGCCAGCAATGGCCAGCCACAGCACAGGGGTCGTCAGCGAGTGAATCGCCATCGGCACCCAGCCGTGGAACGCTTCCTTGAGCTCTTCCATCGCGTGATGGTTCTCGCCCACAAAGATCACGTCCTTGAACGCGATGCCGTGCTTGAAGAAGTCACCGAACAGCATCGGCTCGATGGCGATGGCGCCAACGATCACCGACGGGATGGCCAGCAGCACCAGCGGCAGCGTCACCACCCACGGCGACTCGTGCGGCTTCTGGCCCGGGGCCAGACCATGGTGATGGTCGTCGCCGTGCGACTCCTCTTCTTCCTCGTGGTGGTCGTGGTGGTCGTGCGCGTGGGCCTTGCCGAAGCGCTCTTCACCGTGGAACACCAGGAAGTACATGCGGAACGAGTAGAAGGCGGTCACGAACACACCGGCCAGCACCGCGAAGTAGGCAAAGCCCGAACCCGCCAGGTGCGACTCGGCCACGGCCTCGATGATCGAATCCTTCGAGTAGAAGCCCGAGAAGAACGGCGTGCCGATCAGCGCCAGCGAACCCACCAGCGACGTGATCCACGTGATCGGCATGTACTTGCGCAGGCCGCCCATGTTGCGGATGTCCTGGTCGTGGTGCATGCCGATGATGACCGAGCCGGCACCCAGGAACAGCAGCGCCTTGAAGAACGCGTGCGTCATCAGGTGGAACACGGCCACGGAGTAGGCCGAGGCGCCCAGCGCCACGGTCATGTAGCCCAGCTGCGAGAGCGTGGAGTAAGCCACCACGCGCTTGATGTCGTTCTGGATGATGCCCAGGAAGCCCATGAACAGCGCGGTGATCGCGCCGATGACCAGCACGAACGACAGCGCGGTGTCCGACAGCTCGAACAGCGGCGACATGCGCGACACCATGAAGATGCCGGCGGTCACCATGGTTGCCGCGTGGATCAGTGCCGAGATCGGGGTCGGGCCTTCCATCGAGTCAGGCAGCCACACGTGCAGCGGGAACTGCGCCGACTTGCCCATTGCGCCGATGAACAGGCAGATGCACGCCACGGTGATCATCAGCCAGTCGGTGCCCGGGAAGATCACGGTAGCCAGCTGCTCGCGCTGCGCAAACACGTCGGTGTAGTTCATGCTGCCGCTGTACGCCAGCAGCAGGCCGATGCCGAGGATAAAGCCGAAGTCGCCCACGCGGTTGACCAGGAACGCCTTCATGTTGGCGAAGATCGCGGTCGGGCGGGTGTACCAGAAGCCGATCAGCAGGTACGACACCAGGCCCACAGCTTCCCAGCCGAAGAACAGCTGCAGGAAGTTGTTGCTCATCACCAGCATCAGCATCGAGAAGGTGAACAGCGAGATGTACGCGAAGAAGCGGTTGTAGCCGGGATCCCCTTCCATGTAGCCAACGGTGTAGATATGCACCATCAGCGACACGAAGGTCACCACGACCATCATCATCGCGGTCAGCGAGTCGACCAGGAAGCCGACTTCCATCTTCAGCGAGCCGATGGCCATCCACTCGTACACGGTGCCGTTGTAGCCGGCGCCGTTGATGACGTCCAGCAGCACCATCACCGACAGTACGAACGAGATGGCGACGCCGAGAATCGTCGCCGAGTGCGCCACGATCCGGCCGCCGCGCGACTCCGAGGAAAACGTGCCGAAGAACTTGGTACCGAACAGACCGGCTATTACGGCACCGGCGAGCGGTGCCAGCGCAATTGCCAGCAGCAGGTTGGGGTTGAGCGTGGTTGCCATAGGACGCTTATTGGTGTGCGGTCGGGATGCAGTCTTGGTTCATGTCGTGAGCGGTCATGTCAGCCCTTGAGGGTATCCATGTCGTCCACATTGATCGTGTCCAGGTTACGGAACAGCACGACCAGGATTGCCAGACCGATCGCCGACTCGGCGGCGGCCACCGTAAGGATGAAGAAAACGAAAACCTGTCCGGCCAGATCGCCCATGTAGTGCGAGAAGGCGACGAAATTCATGTTCACCGCAAGCAGCATCAGTTCGAGCGCCATCAGCAGCACGATGACGTTCTTGCGGTTCAGGAAGATGCCAACGATGCTGATCGCGAACAGGATGGCACCGAGGACGAGAAAGTGAGCGAGAGACAGCACAGCGGGTTCTCCGGGCTTAGTTCTTGTTGGCGGAGGCAGCAGCGTCCGCTTCGGCCCGGCCCTCGGCCGGCATCTTTACCATGCGCACGCGTTCGTCGCGGCGCACGCGCAGCTGGGCGCCCACGTCCTGTGCCTTGACGTCCTTGCGGCGACGCAGCGTCAGCGCCACGGCGGCCACGATCGCCACCAGCAGGATCACGCCGGCCACTTCGAAGGCATAGACGTAGTCCGTGTAGATCAGCTTGCCCAGCGCGTGGGTGTTCGAGTAGTTCGGATCCTGGGCGCCCTGGGGCAGCACGGCGTTGGTGGTGCCGATGAAGTTGCGCACCAGCACGATGGCCATTTCGGCGATGATCAGCGCGCCAACGATGGAGGCCATCGGCACGTAGGTCCAGAAATCGCGGCGCAGGTGCTCGATGTCGATATCGATCATCATCACCACGAACAGGAACAGCACCATCACGGCGCCCACGTACACGAGCACCAGCAGGATGGCGAGGAACTCGGCCTTCAGGATCATCCAGATCGCCGCGGCGGTGAAGAACGCCAGGACGAGGAACAGTGCGGAGTGCACCGGGTTCTTCGCCGTGATGACTTTCAGTGCGGAGAGCACCAGCACCAGGGCAAAGGCGTAGAAGATGGCTGTCGTGAGTTCCATGGTCCCTATCGGATCCTCTTTGGGCCGCGTCGGTCTGGGCTGCCCTTGGGTCAGCCCGCGTCCGGCGCGGCATCCTTCTTGGTTGTTGCCCCTCGCGGGGCCACTTCAGATTCGTTGCCGGGCGCCCTTCACCTCTGGTGCGTGGCGCCCGTCCTGCAGGCTCGCTTAGCGGTACTTCGCGTCGGCTGCCTTGGCGGCCGCGATCTGCGGCTCGTAGCGGTCGCCCACGGCCAGCAGCATGTCCTTGGTGAAGTACAGGTCGCCGCGCTTTTCACCGTGGTATTCGAAGATGTGCGTCTCGACCACGGCGTCGACCGGGCAGGCTTCCTCGCAGAAACCGCAGAAAATGCACTTGGTCAGGTCGATGTCGTAGCGCGTGGTACGGCGCGTGCCGTCGTTGCGCACATCCGATTCGATCGTGATGGCCAGGGCCGGGCACACGGCTTCGCACAGCTTGCAGGCGATGCAGCGCTCTTCCCCGTTCGGGTAGCGGCGCAGTGCGTGCAGGCCGCGGAAACGCGGCGACATCGGCGTCTTCTCTTCCGGAAACTGGACGGTGACCTTCCGGGCGAAGAGATAACGGCCGGTCAGGGCCATACCCTTGAAGAGTTCCTTCAAGAGCAGGCTGTTAAAGAAGTCCTTGATGGCGATCAGCATGACGATTGCTTCCTAAGTATTTCAGCGCGGCGCGCCCTGCCCGTTCAGGCGGCGCACCATCGCCTGGCCTCTTAGTGCCAGATGTTCCACGGCGACTTGATCCAGATCGCCACAATGATCAGCCACGCCACGGTCAGCGGAATGAAGATCTTCCAGCCCAGACGCATGATCTGGTCATAGCGGTAACGCGGGAACGAGGCACGGATCCAGATGAACACCGACAACAGCAGGAAAACCTTGATCACCAGCCAGAAGAAGCCCGGGATCGCGTTCGTGATGAAGCTCGAGAACGGGGGCGCCCAACCGCCGAGGAACAGCAACGAGGTCATCGTGGAGATGATGATCATGTTGATGTATTCAGCCAGGAAGAACAGCGCGAACGTCATGCCCGAGTATTCGATCATGTGGCCGGCCACGATTTCCGACTCGCCTTCCACCACGTCGAACGGGTGACGGTTCGTTTCCGCCACGCCCGAGATGAAGTACACGGCGAACATCGGCAGCAGCGGCAGCCAGTTCCACGACAGGAAGTTGATGCCCATGTTCGCGAAGTAGCCCACGTTCTGGCCATTCACGATTGCCGACAGGTTCATGCTGCCGGCCACCATCAGCACGGTCACCAGCGCGAAGCCCATCGCGATTTCATACGACACCATCTGCGCGGCGGCGCGCATGGCGCCGATGAACGCGTACTTCGAGTTCGATGCCCAGCCGGCCAGGATCACGCCATAGACGCCCACCGAGCTGATGGCCATCACGTACAGCAGGCCAGCGTTCACGTCGGCCATCACCACTTCGGGCTGGAACGGAATCACCGCCCATACGGCCACGGCCGGCACCAGCACCATCAGCGGCGCAACAAGATACATGCCCTTGTTGATCTGCGACGGGAACATGACTTCCTTGAGCAGCAGCTTCAGCACGTCGGCAATCGGCTGCAGCAGGCCCAGCGGACCCACGCGGTTCGGGCCAATCCGGACGTGCATCCAGCCAATCAGCTTGCGCTCCCACAGAATCAGGTAGGCCACGCACAGCAGCACCGGCACCACAATGACCACGGCACGGATCAGGATCCAGATCAGCGACCATGCGCTGCCGAAGATGGCCTGGCCTTGCGAGGTAATGAGATCGATCATGTTGCTATCTCGCTCTTCTTATACGGTGGCCGTCGCGGCGGTGTTCTGGCCGGCAGACAGGTCGATGGCTTTCTCAACGGTGACGGTACCGAACAGCGCGCCCAGCGTGGCGGCGGCCACGGTGGCGGCCGGCACACGCACGGCATTGGCCGGCAGCGTCTTTTCCAGCGCCGCGGGCAGCACCACGCTGGCACCGTCCTGCGACACGCGCACCGGATCGCCCGCCTGCACGCCCAGCTTCTCGAACAGTTCCAACGACAGGCCCACCGTCATCGCGCGACGCGCGGCAGCGGTCAGTTGCAGCGAGTCGGCACGACGCACGATCGGGTCGGCGTGGTAGATCGGCACATCGGCGATGCGTTCGATGCCGTTGGCGGCAGCGGCCGTCACGCGGATCGGTGCGTCGGTGGCGTTGTTGAGCTGGGCCGGGGTCAGGTTGACCAGCGCGGCATCGCGCACGGCCTCGGCGGTATCGAAATCGAAGCCCGCCACATCGAGCAGGTTGCCCAGCACGCGCAGCACCTTCCAGCCCGGACGCGATTCGCCCAGCGCGCGCACCACGCCGTTGAAGCTCTGGGCACGGCCCTCGGCGTTCACGAACGTACCGGCGGTCTCGGTGAACGGTGTGATCGGCAGGATCACGTCGGCGTACTGCATGGCGGCTTCCGAACGGAACGGCGACAGCACCACCACCGTGCCGGCCTGCTGCAGCGCGGCCAGCGACTTGCGCGCGTCGGCGGTATCGAATTCGGCTTCGGCGTTCAGCACGATGTAGGCCTTGCGCGGCGCATCGAACATGGCCTGCGCATTGGCGCCGCCCTGCTGCGGCAGCGCACCGGCGATGTAACCGCCCACGGTGTTCGCGGCTTCGGTCAGGAAGCCCAGCGTGGCGCCCGTTTCCGTGGCGATCCATTGGGCCAGTGCGTGCAGCGACGAGAACTGCGGGTGACGTACGGCTTCGTTGCCGAGGAACACGGCACGGCGCTCGCCCGACAGCAGCGCGTCGGCCACCGTCTTTGCGGCATCGCCGCCGTCGACGCCATCGGTGCCGGCCGGGGCGGCCACGCCCTTGGCGGCGGCCACGGCACGGGCCACGCCAGCCAGCGCGGCGGTCCAGCCCGACGGTGCCACGTCGATGCGGGCAGCCAGCGGCATCAGCAGGTCTTCACCGCCGGTGCCGATCACGGCCACGCGGGCACCCTTCTTGACGGCCTGGCGCAGGCGCGAAGCCAGCAGCGGCTGGTCCTTGCGCAGCGAGGCGCCGATCACCAGCGCGCGTTGCAGCGTGGTCACGTCCGCAATCGGCATGCCCAGCCACGGCGCGCCCTTCAGGGCTGCCGAGAAATCGGTGTGACGCAGGCGGAAATCGATGTTGTCGCTGCCCATGCCGCGTACGAGCTTGCCCAGCAGGAACAGTTCTTCCAGCGTGCTGTGCGGGCTGGCGATGGCGGCGATCTGGTCGGCGCCATGGTCGCGCTTGATGCTCACGAGGCCATTGGCCACGTATTCGAGCGCGGTCTGCCAGTCCGTTTCCATCCACTCGCCACCCTGCTTCAGCAGCGGGCGGGTCAGGCGGTCGGCGCTGTTCACGCCCTCATACGAGAAGCGGTCCTTGTCCGAGATCCAGCACTCGTTGACGTCTTCGTTTTCCAGCGGCAGCACGCGCATTACGCGTTGGTTCTTGGTCTGGACCACGACGTTGGCGCCCACGCCATCGTGCGGCGACACCGACTTGCGGCGAGCCAGTTCCCAGGTACGTGCCGAATAACGGAACGGCTTGCTGGTCAGCGCACCAACCGGGCACAGGTCGATCATGTTGCCGGACAGTTCCGAATCCACCGTCTGGCCCACGAACGTCGTGATTTCCGAGTGCTCGCCGCGGTTCAGCATGCCCAGTTCCATCACGCCGGCCACTTCCTGGCCAAAGCGCACGCAACGGGTGCAGTGGATGCAGCGGGTCATCTCCTCCATGGAGATCAGCGGGCCCACATTCTTGTGGAACACCACGCGCTTTTCTTCCTTGTAGCGCGACTCCGAGGCACCGTAGCCCACGGCCAGATCCTGCAGCTGGCATTCGCCGCCCTGATCGCAGATCGGGCAGTCGAGCGGGTGATTGATCAGCAGGAATTCCATCACCGACTTCTGTGCCTTCACGGCCTTTTCAGAGTTGGTGAAGACTTTCATGCCGGGCGTCACCGGGGTGGCGCAGGCGGGCAGCGCCTTGGGCGCCTTTTCCACTTCGACCAGACACATGCGGCAGTTGGCCGCGATGGACAGTTTGCGGTGGTAGCAGAAGTGCGGGATGTAGGTGCCCAGCTTGCGGGCCGCTTCCATCACGAGGCTGCCTTCCGCAACCTCAACCTTCTTGCCGTCGATCTCGAGTTCAACCATGTTCTGCCACGCTTCAGGAATGGGCCGGGACCATGCACTGCTTGTGTTCGACGTGATATTCGAACTCTTTCCAGTAGTGCTTGAGCATGCCGCGTACCGGCATCGCCGCGGCATCGCCGAGCGCGCAAATCGTGCGACCCATGATGTTTTCCGCGACGTTATTGAGCAGGTCCAGGTCTTCCTGGCGGCCTTCTCCGTGTTCAATGCGATTCACCATGCGATAGAGCCAGCCGGTGCCTTCACGGCACGGCGTGCACTGGCCGCACGATTCCTCAAAGTAGAAATACGACAGGCGCAGCAGCGACCGCACCATGCAGCGGGTTTCGTCCATGACGATCACGGCGCCCGAGCCCAGCATCGAGCCGGCCTTGGCGATCGAGTCGTAGTCCATGGTCGAGGCCATCATCAGGTCCGCCGGCACCACCGGGGCCGACGAGCCGCCGGGAATCACCGCCTTGAGCGCCTTGCCGCCGCGCATGCCGCCAGCCAGTTCCAGCAGCGTCGAGAACGGCGTGCCCAGCGGAATCTCGTAGTTGCCAGGCCGCTCGACGTCACCCGAGATCGAGAAGATCTTGGTGCCGCCGTTGTTCGGCTTGCCCATCTTCAGGTATTCGTCGGGGCCAACAGCCAGCAGGAACGGCACCGCGGCGAACGTCTCGGTGTTGTTGATGGTGGTCGGCTTGCCGTACAGGCCAAAGCTGGCTGGGAAAGGCGGCTTGAAGCGCGGCTGGCCCTTCTTGCCTTCCAGCGATTCCAGCAGCGCGGTTTCCTCGCCGCAGATGTAGGCGCCATAGCCATGGTGGGCGTGCAACTGGAAGTTGAAGCCCGAACCCAGGATGTTGTCGCCCAGGTAGCCGGCGCGGCGCGCTTCCTCGAGGGCTTCCTCGAAGATCTTGTATTCGTTCCAGATTTCGCCGTGGATGTAGTTGTAGCCCACGGTGATACCCATCGCATACGCCCCGATGGCCATGCCTTCGATCAGCGCATGGGGGTTGTAGCGGATGATGTCACGGTCCTTGAACGTGCCCGGCTCGCCCTCGTCGGTATTGCAGACCAGGTACTTCTGGCCCGGGAACGAGCGCGGCATGAAGCTCCACTTCAGGCCGGTGGGAAAACCCGCGCCGCCACGGCCACGCAGGCCCGAGGCCTTGACGTCGGCAATCACCTGCTCGGGCGTTACCTTCTGCTCGAGGATGCGGCGCAGTTGCTGGTAGCCACCGCGCGCGACGTAGTCCTCGAGGTGCCAGTTCTTGCCGTCCAGGCCGGCCAGGATCAGCGGCTTGATGTGACGGTCGTGCAGAGAGGTCATGTTACTTGTCCCCCTTGGCGGCGGCTTCGGCCTTGAGCTCGTCGACCAGGGCGTCGAGCTTCTGGTCGCTCATGAAGCTGCACATGCGGGTGTTGTTGACGATCATCACCGGTGCGTCGCCGCAGGCGCCCATGCACTCGCCTTCCTTCAGCGTGAAGCAGCCGTCGGCGGTCGTCTCGTTGTAATCGATCCCGAGCTTGCGCTTCAGGTATTCGCCAGCCCGGTCGCCGCCCGACAGCGCGCACGGCAGGTTGGTGCAGACGGTGAGCTTGTACTTGCCCACCGGCTTGGTGTCATACATGTTGTAGAACGTGGCCACCTCTTCCACCCACACGGGCGGCATTTCCAGGTAGCTGGCGACGAACTGCATGACTTCGGGGGAAACCCAGCCCACCTCGCCCTGTGCCACGGCGAGTGCCGCCATCACGGCCGACTGCTTCTGGTCGGCCGGATACTTCGCGATCGCGCGATCGATTTCCTTGAGAGCTTCTGCTGATAGCATGGTCATTGCAGTAATACGGCGAAGCCGGCGCGTGTCTGGCGTGGCTTCGCTGGTTTGCAGCCGTCGCTGCCATGTTCTGCCGGCTTGGAACGCTCCAGCGCATTCCCTGCCGGTCCGTCGCAGGCCAGAAGCCTGCCGCCACCATTACCGCCGGGGCCGGCCGAACACGCCCGGATCGTCGTCCGGACAACGGCCTGTGGCGGGATACCTGGCTTCCGGTATCCCTTAGCGGTCGATCTCGCCGAACACGATATCCTGCGTGCCGATGATCGTGACCGCGTCCGCAATCATGTGTCCCTTGGCCATCTCGTCGAGCGCGGCCAGGTGGGCAAAGCCCGGAGCACGGATCTTCAGGCGGTACGGCTTGTTCGCACCGTCCGAGATCGCATAGATGCCGAACTCGCCCTTCGGGTGTTCCACCGCCGCGTAAGCCTCGCCCGGCGGCACGTGGATGCCCTCGGTGAACAGCTTGAAGTGGTGGATCAGTTCTTCCATGTTCGACTTCATCTCGACGCGCGACGGCGGTGCCACCTTGTGGTTCTCGGTGATCACCGGGCCCGGGTTGCGACGCAGCCAGTCGATGCACTGCTTGATGATCCGGTTCGACTGGCGCATTTCTTCCACGCGCACCAGGTAGCGCGAGTAGCTGTCGCCCGCCGTGCCCACCGGAATGTCGAAGTCGATCTGGTCGTACACCTCGTACGGCTGCTTCTTGCGCAGGTCCCACTCGATGCCCGAGCCACGCAGCATCGGACCGGTGAAACCCATCTGCAGTGCACGCTCGGGGCTGACCACGCCGATATCGACGAGACGTTGCTTCCAGATACGGTTATCGGTCAGCAGCGTCTCATATTCATCCACGTACGTCGGAAAACGGTTCGTGAAGTCTTCGATGAAGTCCAGCAACGAGCCCGAACGGGCTTCGTTCATGACCTTGATGGCCTTCTCGTTGTGGATCTTCGACGCGCGGTACTGCGGCATGGTGTCCGGCAGGTCGCGGTAGACGCCGCCCGGACGGTAGTAGGCCGCGTGCATGCGCGCGCCCGACACCGCCTCGTACATGTCGAACATGTCTTCGCGCTCGCGGAACGCGTACAGGAACACCGCCATCGCGCCAACGTCCAGCGCGTGGGCGCCGATCCACATCAGGTGGTTCAGCAGACGGGTGATCTCGTCGAACATCACGCGGATGTACTGGGCGCGCACCGGCACCTCGATGCCGAGCAGGCGCTCGATGGCCATCACGTACGCGTGTTCGTTCACCATCATCGACACGTAGTCGAGACGGTCCATGTAGGGAACGCTCTGGATCCAGCTCTTCTGCTCGGCCAGCTTCTCGGTGGCGCGATGCAGCAGGCCGATGTGCGGATCGGCGCGCTGGATGACTTCGCCGTCCAGCTCAAGCACCAGGCGCAGCACGCCGTGCGCTGCAGGGTGTTGGGGACCGAAGTTGAGGGTGTAGTTCTTGATATCTGCCATGACGCCGTTCTCAGTGCTTCGTGCCGCCGTAGTTTTCCTCGCGAATCACGCGCGGGGTGATTTCGCGCGGCTCGATCGTCACCGGCTGGTAGATGACCCGCTTCTGCTCGGGGTCGTAACGCATTTCCACGTAGCCCGAGACCGGGAAATCCTTGCGGAACGGATGGCCGACGAAACCGTAGTCGGTCAGGATGCGGCGCAGGTCCGGGTGGCCTTCGAACACGATGCCGTAGAAGTCGAACGCTTCACGCTCGAACCAGTTGGCCGAGTTCCACACGTCGATCAGCGACGGCACCACCGGCATGTCGTCGTCCGGCGCGAACACGCGCAGGCGCAGGCGCCAGTTGTGCTTGACCGACAGCAGGTGCGAGACCGCGGCAAAGCGCAGGCCGTCCCAAGTGCCTTCGGCATATTCGGAGTAGTCGACGCCGCAGATATCGATCAGTTGCTCGAAATGCAGCGACGGCTCGTCGCGCAGCAGGCGCGCGGCGTCGAGATAGTCGGCGGCCTTGACGACCAGCGTCAGTTCGCCGGTGGCTTCGACCAGGCTCTGCACGCGCTTGCCCAGCACCTTCTCGAGATTGGCCTTGAGGGTATCGAGGTTCGCCATGTCAGCCCTTGCGCGCGATGGTGTTGGTACGCTTGATCTTGTTCTGGAGCTGGATCACGCCGTAGATCAGCGCTTCCGCCGTCGGCGGGCAGCCCGGAACATAGATGTCGACCGGCACGATACGATCGCAGCCACGCACCACCGAATACGAATAGTGGTAGTAGCCGCCGCCGTTGGCGCACGAGCCCATCGAGATCACCCAGCGCGGCTCGGCCATCTGGTCGTAGACCTTGCGCAGCGCGGGGGCCATCTTGTTGCACAGCGTGCCGGCCACGATCATCACGTCGGACTGACGCGGCGACGGGCGGAAGATCACGCCGAAACGGTCCATGTCGTAGCGTGCGGCGCCGGCGTGCATCATTTCCACTGCACAGCAGGCCAGACCGAACGTCATGGGCCACAGGGAACCCGTACGGGTCCAGTTGATCAGCTTGTCAGCGGTCGTCGTGACAAAGCCTTCATTGAGAACGCCTTCGATTGCCATTTCACATCACTCCCAATCGAGCGCGCCCTTTTTCCAGATGTAGACGAAGCCCACGATGAATTCCAGCAGAAACACGCCCATGGCGATGAATCCCGGCCAGCCGATGTCCTTGAGGGCAACGCCCCACGGAAACAGGAAGGCTGTTTCGAGATCGAACAGGATAAAGAGAATGGCGATGAGGTAGTAGCGCACGTCGAACTTCATGCGCGCGTCCTCGAATGCCTCGAAGCCGCACTCGTAGGGCGAGAGCTTCGCTGCATCTGGATTGTTGGGACCGAGAATCCGACCAATGGACATCAGCGCTACACCGAGCACGATGCCAAAGAGGATGAAGACGAGGACGGGGAAGTAGGCTTCGAGTGTCAAGGTACGGCCAGCCTTATCTGGAATGTTGTCAACAGCACCAGCTAGCGGCGACCTGTTGCCCACCCCAGGCGCCATCCCGTCTTAGCTACGGCGCCGCCTTGCGGACTGCCGGAGAGCCATGTTGCAACCCATGCATGACATGGATGCGACACGGACTTCCGATCAATTGTTTGGTGCCGACGGCGAGACTCGAACTCGCACAGCTTTCGCCACTACCCCCTCAAGATAGCGTGTCTACCAATTTCACCACGTCGGCTGGGGGAGAAACAATATTGCCTTGCGCCGGGTTTTTACACCCTACGAAGCGGCTGCCTGGGAGTCTGTCCTTCGGCTTTCGCCCCGCGCTGGGGAATCGTTTCAAGCCTTGCATTCTAACTCATGATTCCCGATTTGTTCAATGCACAACTTCAAATTAAATCAGGAATCCGCGAACACAGTGTTCGATTATTGCGTCAATGCCGGCGCTTACTTCGGCACTGCGGGGGCGGCCGGCGCCGAGGCAGCAGACGCTGCCGCAGCCGATGCTGCCGGGGCCGAAGCGGGCGCAGTCTGGGGCTGCTGCGCGGCACCCATGACACCCAGCGATGCCTGCGGCTTGTAGTTGCCCAGCAACGTCAGGCCCAGCGTGCTCGCGAAGAACAACGCCGCCAGCACGGCCGTGGTGCGCGACAGGAAGTTTGCCGAACCCGAGGCGCCGAACAGGCTGCCCGACGCGCCGGAACCGAACGCCGCGCCAACGTCGGCGCCCTTGCCATGCTGCAGCAGGACCAGGCCGATCACGCCGAGCGCGGACAGGATCTGCACGACGACCAACAGAGTCTTGAAAATTGCCATTTGGTTAAATTCGTTTCGTACTTGCCTGATCAGACAGTCGCGTCCGGCATTCAGGCGTTGCCGATCGCGAGGAAATCATCCGCCTTCAGCGAGGCGCCGCCAATCAGCCCCCCGTCGATATCGGACATGGAAAACAGTTCGGCCGCATTGTCAGGCTTGACGCTGCCGCCGTACAGGATGGCCATGCGCTGGGCCACCCCGGCGTCCTTGCCGGCTACCAGCGCGCGCAGCGCGGCGTGCACGGCCTGGGCCTGTTCGCTGGTGGCCGTCTTGCCGGTACCGATTGCCCACACCGGCTCATAGGCCAGGACAATGCGTTCCAGTTGCTCAATAGACAGCGCATCCAGAACCGCCTGGAGCTGACGCCCGACCACGGCCTCGGTCTGCCCTGCCTCGCGCTCTGCCAGCGTCTCGCCCACGCACACCACGGGAACCAGGCCCGACTCCAGCGCACGCAGTGCCTTCGTGGCAACGGCAGCATCGGTTTCGCCATGATAGGTACGGCGCTCCGAATGACCAACCAGCACGTAGGCGCAGCCGAATTCGGCCAGCATCGGCGCGGCCACCTCGCCGGTGAACGCACCACGCGTCTCGGCCGAAGTGTCCTGGGCGCCCCAGGCTACCTGGGACCCGGTGAGCAGCGACTGGCACTGGGCAAGATAGGGAAACGGTGCGCAGACGGCCAGCTTCGCCTTGGCCGGCGCTGCCTTGATAGCTTCCAGCAGCGCAGCGTTGGCCGCCAGGCTGCCATGCATCTTCCAATTGCCGATGACCAGCTTTTGTCTCACAAGGGTCCCCTCTCAATCAAACCGGCTATTGTAGCGTGGTCAAGGGGGTGCCGCCAGCGCGCGGCGGACAATTGCAGACTTCCAGTGGCCATCGGCCCACAATCGCGCCAGGCTCGGCGCAATTGCGGATGACCTTACCAGGTCAGGACGATCTTGCCGGTGTGCTCGCTGGATTCCATCAGGCGATGCGCGTCGGCGGCTTGCGCGGCAGGAAACACCTTGTAGATCACGGGCTTGATCTTGCCCGACGCCAGCAGCGGCCACACATTCTGATGCAACGCCTGCGCAATGGCGCCCTTGAACGCAGCCGGGCGCGGACGCAGCGTCGAGCCGGTGACCGTGATGCGGCGGCGCAGGATATCGCCAAGCGGAATCTCGGCCTTGCCGCCGCCGAGCAGCGCGATGATGACGATGCGGCCGTCGTCGGCGATGCACGACAGCTCGCGCGCCAGGTACGAGCCCGCCACCATGTCGAGGATCACGTCCACGCCCTTGCCATCGGTCAGCGCCTTCACCTCGGCCGCGAAGTCCTGCGTCTTGTAGTTGATTGCGCGATCGGCGCCGAGGTCTTCGCAGGCCTTGCACTTGTCGTCGGTGCCTGCAGTGACGAACACCTTGAAGCCCATCGCCTTGGCAATCTGGATGGCCGTGGTGCCGATGCCGCTCGAGCCGCCCTGGATCAGCAGCGTTTCGGCAGCGCCGCGCGGCCCCTTGCCAAGCTGGCCACGGTCGAACACGTTGCTCCAGACCGTGAAGAACGTCTCGGGCAGCGCCGCGGCCTCGATGTCGCTCAGCCCCTCGGGCACCGGCAGGCACTGCTCGATCGGCGCGGTACACAGTTCCGCATAGCCCCCGCCCTGCACCAGCGCGCAGACGCGGTCGCCCACCTTCAGGCCGAAGCGGTTGGCCGCATTCGACAGGTCGCCACCGACCACCACGCCCGCCACTTCCAGGCCGGGCAGGTCCGACGCGCCCGGCGGCACGGGATAGTTGCCGGTGCGCTGGAACACATCGGGGCGGTTGATGCCCGCGGCCGCCACGCGAATCAGGATCTCACCGGCCTTCGGTTCCGGATCGGGACGCTGCGCTTCCTGCAGGACTTCAGGGCCGCCGTATTCACGGATCTCGATGGCTTTCATGATGACTCCTCATTAATTGTGGGGGACGCGTCGCGCGCAACGGCGCGAATGCAGACTGACCGGCAGTGTAAACAAAAAAGCGGCTGGACATTGCCAGCCGCCTTGCATGCACTACGGGTACCGCGTATCGCGGAATCGCAGGAGCTTACTGCTGCTGCTCCGGGGCAGCCGGTGCGTCGCCGCCCTGCTGGACGATCGGGCTGATGCTGCCGCCCTCTTCTGCCAGCGCCGCCTTCAGCGACAGACGCAGACGACCCTTCTCGTCAGCCTGGATCAGCTTCACGCGCACTTGCTGGCCTTCCTTCAGCCAGTCCTTGATGTCCTTCACGCGCTCGTTGACGATTTCCGAGATATGCAGCAGACCGTCCTTGCCCGGCAGGATGTTCACGATGGCGCCGAAGTCCAGCAGCTTCAGCACGGTGCCGGCGTAGATCTTGCCCACTTCGGCTTCCGCGGTGATGCCCTCGATGCGGCGCTTGGCTTCGGCCATGCCATCGGTCGACGTCGACGCGATCGTGATCGTGCCGTCTTCCTGGATGTCGATGGTCGTGCCGGTTTCCTTGGTCAGCGCCTGGATGGTCGAGCCGCCCTTGCCGATCACTTCGCGGATCTTGTCCGGATGGATCTTCATCGTGATCATGCGCGGTGCGTGCGCCGACAACTCGGTGCGCGCGTGGCCCATCGCTTCCTGCATGCTGCCCAGGATGTGCATGCGGCCTTCACGGGCTTGCGCCAGTGCAACCTGCATGATCTCCTTGGTGATGCCCTGGACCTTGATGTCCATCTGCAGCGCCGTGATACCCGCGTCGGTACCGGCCACCTTGAAGTCCATGTCGCCCAGGTGATCTTCGTCGCCCAGGATGTCGGTCAGCACGGCAAACTTGTTGCCTTCCAGGATCAGGCCCATGGCCACGCCGGCCACGTGCGCCTTCACCGGCACGCCGGCATCCATCAGCGCCAGGCAGCCGCCGCAGACCGAAGCCATCGACGACGAACCGTTCGACTCGGTGATTTCCGAGACCAGGCGGATCGTGTACGCGAATTCGTCGTCCTTCGGCAGCACCGGGATCAGTGCGCGCTTGGCCAGACGGCCGTGACCGATTTCACGACGCTTCGGGCTGCCCACGCGGCCGGTTTCGCCCGTGGCGAACGGCGGCATGTTGTAGTGGAGCATGAAGCGGTCGCGGTATTCGCCGGCCAGTGCGTCGATGATCTGCTCGTCGCTCTTGGTACCCAGCGTGGCCACCACCAGCGCCTGCGTTTCACCACGCGTGAACACGGCCGAACCGTGGGCGCGCGGCAGCACCGACGAGCGGATCTCGATCGGACGCACCGTGCGGGTGTCGCGACCATCGATACGCGGTTCGCCGGCCAGGATCTGGCCCCGCACGATCTTGGCTTCGAGGTCGAACAGGACGTTGCCCACTTCCACCTTGTCGGCTTCCACGCCGGCTTCGGCCAGCTTGGCCTGCACCGTTGCGTAGACTTCCTTCAGCTTGGCGCTGCGGGCCGACTTCTGGCGCAGTTGATACGTTTCCTGCAGCAGCGGCAGGCCGATCTCGCTGACCTTGGCGATCAGCGCTTCATTCTTGGGAGCCGGGGCCCAGTCCCACTCCGGCTTGCCACCTTCACGCACCAGGTCGTGAATGGCGTTGATGGCGGTCTGCATCTGCTCGTGGCCATACACCACGGCGCCCAGCATCACGTCTTCCGACAGCTGGTTGGCTTCCGATTCCACCATCAGCACGGCGCGCTCGGTACCGGCCACCACGAGGTCCAGCGCCGAGGTGGCGATCTGGGCGCGGGTCGGGTTCAGCAGGTACTGGCCGTCCTTGTAGCCCACGCGGGCGGCGCCCACCGGACCATTGAACGGAATGCCCGAGATGGCCAGCGCGGCCGACGAGGCGATCAGGGCCGGGATGTCGGCCGGCACTTCCGGGTTGATCGACAGCACGTGGATAACCACCTGCACGTCGTTGTAGAAGCCTTCCGGAAACAGCGGACGCAGCGGACGGTCGATCAGGCGCGAGGTCAGCGTCTCGTTTTCCGACGGACGGCCTTCACGCTTGAAGAAGCCACCCGGGATCTTGCCGGCGGCGTAGGTCTTCTCGATGTAGTCGACGGTCAGCGGGAAGAAGTCCTGGCCCGCCTTCGGGCTCTTGGCTGCCACCACGGTGGCCAGCACCACGGTGTCTTCCACGTCGACGATCACGGCGCCAGACGCCTGGCGGGCGATTTCGCCGGTTTCCATGCGGACCGTGTGCTGGCCCCACTGGAATTCCTTGACGATCTTGTTGAACATGGTCATGAGCGTTCCTTGAATCATGCTTGGCCGCCGATAAACAGATACGGCGGACCGACGCCTGCGCTCGCAGCGGCAGGCGAACTGCCGGATTCAGCCCGGTCGCAGTCTCAGGGAAGTGCTATGCCATTCCATCGCGCCACCGTCAGCAAGACGTGGGGACGATGCGGTACGCGATGGAATGACACAAAACCCCGTTTCCTTGGCCGGCTCCGGTGTGTCAGAGCAATAGAAAGAGCGAGGTAACTTACTCCGTCGCACAGCTTGGCGCAACGGCGCCGGGCATTATCGCCCGACTAGATCGTGAAGCAAACATCACAATCGACATCGTTACTGCGCTGGCCCGGCAGCGAACCCGACGGCGAATTGCCGGACCAGAAAAGCAAAATGCCTGCCCCAGCAGTGCTGGCGCAGGCATCGCGGCCTCACGTGAAATCGTGCTTGAACAACGCTTGCAGGACCCGTGCTGCCATCCGCAGACCTTACTTGCGCAGGCCCAGGGCTTCGATCAGGGCGCGGTAACGGTCGGCGTCGCTGGCCTTGAGGTAGTCCAGCAGGCGACGACGGCGGCTCACCATGCGCAGCAGACCGCGGCGGCTGTGGTGATCCTTCATGTTGGCCTTGAAGTGCGGGGTCAGTTCGTTGATGCGGGTGGTCAGCAGAGCGACCTGGACTTCGGGGCTACCCGTGTCGTTGGCGCCGCGGGCGAACTTCTGGATAACTTCGGACTTGTTGGCGATTGCCATGATGATTTCCTTTCACTTGCGAACGCCGCAGCGCGGGATGCGCCACCTGCGTCGTGCCTTGTCAGAACTTGGCATCTGCCGCTCGCAGCCGGGTGGCTTACGGACGACAGCCGCGCATTATAGCCGAATTCCTTCCGGCGGAGACATCCGGCCGCTACCGGCAGACGATTTCGCGCCTAATTCCGCACCGGGCGCTCCATCCGGCACGTGGTGGGCAGCGTGGTCTGGGCGGTCTTGAGCTTCTTCACGGTCCGAAAACCATAGCCGGAGCCTTCGTTGTCGAAGCGCACCTCGCCGCCCTGCTTCGCCATGGCCGACACGTATAGCGGCTGCAGCACCTGGTGGTCATCGGCGCGCACCGTGGCCTCGTGGAAGCCATTGGTGAATCGCATGTTTTCCAGCGCGTACGCCACCGCCACGGCATCGGTGCTGCCCGCCTGCTCGATCGCGCGCGCCAGCATCTCCACCATCATCTGCATGCGCAGATGCACGTAGTCGTCGCGCGGATCGGGGTAGCGCGCGCGGAAAGCCTGGTAGAACGCGTCGGACGCCGCACCGCCCACGTTCGGATGCCACTCGGCCACCGCCAGCACCCGGCCGACCCCGGCATCGCCCATCGCGGCCGGCGCGCCCAGGCCGTTGCCGTAGAACGTATAGAAGCGCGCGTTCAGCCCGCCCTCACGCGCCGCCTTCACCATCAGCGTCAGGTCGTTGCCCCAGTTGCCCGTGATCACCGCATCGGCGCCACTGGCCTTGATCTTGGCCACGTACGGTGCGAAATCCTTGATCTTGCCGATCGGATGGAATTCGTCGCCCACGATCTGGATATCGGGCCGCTTGGCCGCCAGCATTTCGCGCGCGGAGCGCGCCACCTGGTGGCCGAAGCTGTAGTCCTGGTCGATCAGGTAGACCTTGCGCACGCCGTGTTCGCCGCGGATGGCCTCGGTCAGCGCCTGCATGCGCATGTCGGCGCTGGCATCGAAGCGGAAATGCCAGAAGCTGCAATTCTCGTTGGTCAGCGCCGGATCCACCGCCGAATAGTTCAGGAACAGCACGCGCGCGTCGGGCTGGCGCTGATTCTGGCGGTTGATGGCGGCCACCAGCGCGGCGGCCACCGCCGAACTGTTGCCCTGGAGCACGAACGGGATGCGCTTGTCCACCAGGCCGCGGAACTGGATCAGGCTTTCGTCCACATTGCCCTTGCTGTCGAACGTGACCAGTTCCAGCGGGTGGGCGCCGTCAGGCAGCTTCACGCCCCCGCGCGCGTTGATACGCTCGATCGCGATCCGCAGGTTGCGCGCCACGGCCTCGCCGGCGTTGGCGAACGGGCCGGACAGCCCATCGATCATGCCCAGCCGGATAGGCGCGCCCGCGGGCTGCTGCGCCGCCGCCACCGTGGCCGCGCAACACAGCGCCACGGCCAGCCAGCGCCGCAGCATGTTCATTCTGATACTGCCCATCGGTACTCCAGTTCCTGCTGCAAAAGTCGCGATGGTACACACACTCCGGCCGCCGCCGCTACACTGACGGCTACCGCACTTTTTCGTCCCGAACTCCGATCATGACGCAACTCCCGCACGGCGCACGCCGCTGGGTAGCCGCCCTGGCCCTGGCCTCTGCCACGCTGGCCGGCTGCAGCGCCCTGGGCCCGGCACTGATGCCGGTCGACACCGGCCTGAAACTGGTAGGCCAGCCGCAGAGCGCGGTGGCAGCCACGTTTGGCAAACCCACCGACGTCTACCGGCTCGACGACGGCACCACGCGCTGGTTCTACTCCAAGCAGCCGCTGGGCGAGTATTCGTACGCCGCCGACTTCGACCGCGACGGCAAGCTGACGAATTTCCGCCAGATGCTCACCACGACGGAGCTCTACAAGGCAAAGGTCAACGTCTGGACCAAGAAGGACGTACTCGAGCATTTCGGCGCGCCGCGCGAGCCGATCGAGTACTACCCGCGCCTGAAGCAAGAAGCGTGGAGCTACCGGTTCCTGCACGAAGACCAGTGGTACTCGATGTTCAACTTCATGTTCGATGACGCCGGCGTGCTGCGGCAGACGCTGATCACCCCCGACCCGCTGCGCGATCGCCCCGACCCCCGGTAAACGACAAACCGCCCAGCCATGCGGGATACGCAACGGGCCGGGCGGTCCATGACGGCCGGGGCCTTGTGAGCCCCCGCCATCGCATCGCAGGAATCAGGTCAGGTACGGGTCAGATCTGCGGATTGATCTTCTGCACGGCCTTGTCGTGCAGCTTGTTCAGCGCGGCCAGATAGGCCTTGGCCGACGCGGCCACGATGTCCGGATCGGTACCCACGCCATTGACGATGCGGCCAGCCTTCGACAGGCGCACGGTCACCTCGCCCTGGGCCTCGGTACCGGCCGTGATGGCGTTCACCGAATACAGCACCAGTTCGGCGCCGCTGTTCACCCGGCCCTCGATGGCGTGCAGCGTGGCGTCCACAGGACCATTGCCCTCGGCCTCGCCCGCCTGTTCCGCGCCGTCGATGTTGAACACCACGCGCGCATGCGGACGCTCGCCGGTCTCCGAACGCTGCGACAGCGACACGAAGCGGTAGTGCTCGTTGGCGTTCTCCTGCTCTTCGCCCGAGACGATCGCCATGATGTCTTCGTCGAAGATCTCGGCCTTCTGGTCGGCCAGCTCCTTGAAGCGGGCAAACGCGGCATTGACCTCGGCCTCGCTGTCGAGCTCGATACCCAGTTCCTGCAGGCGCTGCTTGAACGCATTACGGCCCGAGAGCTTGCCCAGCACGATCTTGTTGGCGGTCCAGCCCACATCTTCCGCGCGCATGATCTCGTAGGTGTCGCGCGCCTTGAGCACGCCGTCCTGGTGGATGCCCGAGGCGTGGGCAAACGCGTTGGCGCCCACCACGGCCTTGTTCGGCTGCACCACGAAGCCGGTAACCTGCGACACGAGCTTCGACGCCGCCACGATCTGCGTGGTGTCGATGCCCACATCGAGGTTGAAGTAGTCGCGGCGCGTCTTCACGGCCATCACCACTTCCTCCAGGCTCGTGTTGCCGGCGCGCTCGCCCAGGCCGTTGATCGTGCATTCGATCTGGCGCGCGCCGCCGAGCTTCACGGCGGCCAGCGAGTTGGCCACGGCCATGCCCAGGTCGTTGTGGCAGTGCACCGACCACACCGCCTTGTCCGAATTCGGAATGCGTTCGCGCACCGTGCGAATCAGGTCGGCGTAGCCTTCCGGCACCGCGTAGCCGACGGTGTCGGGCAGGTTGATCGTGGTGGCGCCTTCGGCGATCACGCCTTCGAGCACGCGGCACAGGAAGTCCATGTCCGAGCGGCTGCCGTCTTCCGGCGAGAACTCGATGTCGTCGGTGAACTGGCGCGCGAAGCGCACGGCCAGGCGGGCCTGTTCATAGACCTGGTCCGGCGTCATGCGCAGCTTCTTTTCCATGTGCAGCGCCGACGTGGCGATGAACGTATGGATGCGGGACGAATTGGCCGGCTTCAGCGCCTCGGCGGCACGGGCGATGTCCTTGTCGTTGGCGCGGGCCAGCGAGCAGATCGTCGAATCCTTCACCACCTGGGCGATCGAGCGGATGGCCTCGAAATCGCCGTTGGAGCTGGCCGCGAAGCCCGCCTCGATCACATCGACCTTCAGGCGCTCGAGCTGACGCGCAATGCGAATCTTCTCTTCGCGGGTCATGGACGCACCGGGCGACTGCTCGCCGTCACGCAAGGTGGTGTCGAAAATGATGAGTTTGTCAGACATTTGTGGAGCTCCTGGGCTGTGCCTTATGTGCTGTACCGCTTCCCGCCTTCACCACGCCGGGCATTCGGATCAGAATGCAAAACGCCCCGGCGTGCATGCTTGCAGGCCGGGGCGTTCAAAAAATCCTGGTGATTTCCGCGCCAGGGCGGTTTTCGAGTCCCTTAGCGCGCGCGCGTCCCGACCTGATGGCCTAGTAGGCCACCTAGGGTGGTGCGGGCGATTAGGGTCTGGTGCGAAATCATGTCGGCGACTATAGCCGGTTTGCTGCGGGCGCGCAACCGGCTAAACCCTCGACCGGCCATTTCCGATTACTTCGGCGGAATGCGCAATTTCTGGCCCGGATAGATCTTGTCCGGGTGCGTCAGCATCGGCTTGTTGGCCTCGAAGATCTTGTTGTACTCCGCGCCGTTGCCGTATGCCGCCTGGGAAATTGCCCAGAGCGTGTCGCCCTTCACCACGGTATGCCACTGGGACTCGGCGGTCTCCACGTTGACCGACATCTTGTCTTCCACCGATTCCACGCCGGCCACGTTGCCACAGCACAGGATGATCTTCTCGCGCGTGGCCTGATCGGGCGCCACGCCGAACACCGTGACCTTGCCCTGCGAACCGTCCACCGTCACGGTCAGGCCAGTTGCGGACAGCCCCATCTGCGCGATGTACGCCTCGATGGCATCGCCCGCCGCGCGGTTCGCGGCCTCGGCCTTTTCCGTGGCGGCCGGGTCGGCGGCGGCAGCTTCCTGCGCCGCCTTGGCCTCGCCCTTGCCGAACAGCTTCTCTCCCGCTTCCTTGATGAAGTCGAACATGCCCATGACATTCTCCTTGAGGTGGTGGAACGGAAAAACAAAGGGCGCCCGTGAGCGCCCTTTCATCGAGATACGGTCAGTGGCCGTTGCCAGCGCCGTTGCCGCCGCCAGCGGGACGCGCCTTGCCCACGCCCCCCTGCTGTCCGTGCAGCGCGCGCCAGGCCCACAGCAGGTATCCGGAGATCGCGTAGGCCACGAACAGGCCGAACAGCGCCACCGGCGGATCCGACGACACGATGACAAACAGCACCAGGACCAGCACCATCATGCCAAACGGCACCCGGAAGCGTACGTCCAGCGCCTTGCCGCTATAGAACGGCGCGTTCGACACCATCGACAGGCCCGCGTAGAGCGTGATGGCAAAGGCCACCCACGGCATCCAGAGCTCCTTCACCGGCAGCTTGTTGTCGATGGCCAGCCAGACGAAACCCGCCACCAGCGCCGCGGCCGCCGGGCTGGGCAGCCCCTGGAAGAACCGCTTGTCGACCACGCCGATATTGGCGTTGAAGCGTGCTAGCCGCAGCGCGGCGCAGGTGCAATACACGAACGCGGCAATCCAGCCCCACTTGCCGAGGTCATGCAGGATCCATTCGTACATCACCAGCGCCGGCGCCACGCCGAACGACGTCATGTCCGACAGCGAGTCGTACTGCTCGCCGAACGCGCTTTGCGTGTTGGTGATACGCGCCACCCGGCCATCCATGCCGTCGAGCACCATGGCCGCGAAAATGGCGATGGCCGCCACGTCGAAACGCATGTTCATGGCCTGGACGATCGCGAAGAAGCCCGCGAACAGCGCCGCCGTGGTGAACGCGTTGGGCAGCAGGTAGATGCCGCGACGGCGCGGCCGCACGTATTCGATGTCGTGCTCGTCGGCTTCGTCGTAGCCAGCCTCGTTGCGCAGCTGGTTATGACGGAACGGACGCAGGTGCGTGACGTTGCCGTTGCTCACGCGCTTGTTGCGTCGATTGAAGGCACCCATGCAAGGTCTCCTGAACGCTGTGCGGCCCGGCCTCAGGCCTGGACGTCCAGCTCGGCCAGCACGGTCGACGACGCCGACACCTTCTCGCCGATCGTCACACGCGGCCGCGCATCCACGGGCAGGTAGACATCCACGCGCGAGCCGAAACGGATGAAGCCGTAGCGCTGCCCGCGCGACAGCGTGTCGCCCACCTTGGTGTAGCACAGGATCCGGCGTGCCACCAGCCCGGCCACCTGCACCAGCGTTACCAGCTGGCCGTCGGCCGCGCGGCGAATCACCACCGCATTGCGCTCGTTTTCCAGCGAGGCCTTGTCCAGGTCCGCGTTGACGAACTTGCCCGGGAAGTATTCGAGCTTCTCGACCTTGCCATCGAGCGACGAACGGTTGGAATGCACGTTGAACACGTTCATGAACACGCTGATCTTCAGCGCCTCGCGGCCGGCGTACGGGTCTTGCGTCTTCTCGACCACCACGATGCGGCCATCGGCCGGTGCCAGGATGGCGTTCGGCGCCGACGGAATCGGCCGGGGCGGATCACGGAAGAACTGCAGCACGAAAATCGTGATGATCCACAGCGGCAACGCCCACCAGAACCCTGCGCTGACATGCACCAGCAGCGAGATGATCAGGGCGCCGGCCAGGAACGGCCAGCCTTCACGGGCGATAAGCGGATGAGGATAGTTCATGCAAGCGTTGTTCTGTTGTTGGCACCGGATCTACAAGCCTGTCGAAAGACGCGGGCTGCGACACGCCGCGCGCCCTGCTTTCAGCATATGCCGATGCGAAAAATAAGAAAAAATCAGGCCAGCGCCTGAAAAAGTCCGACAAGGATAACAAAAAGCCGCCCAGTCACCGCCGAAATGTCTTTTGCAATTGCATGAGACCGGCGCCGACTGGGCGGCTGCGGCATCAGCGGGACGGCCGACCGACTGGCCAGCGCCCCGCCCGTTGCCCGTACTGCTTAGTTCTTCGACTGGTCGACCAGCTTGTTCTTGGCGATCCACGGCATCATCGCGCGCAGCTTGCCGCCCACTTCCTCGATCTGGTGCTCGGCCGTCAGGCGGCGGCGCGAGATCAGCGTCGGGGCGCCGGCCTTGTTTTCCAGCAGGAAGCTCTTGGCGTATTCGCCGGTCTGGATGTCGGTCAGGCACTGCTTCATGGCCTTCTTCGTCTCTTCGGTCACGACGCGCGGGCCGGTGACGTATTCACCATATTCGGCGTTGTTCGAGATCGAGTAGTTCATGTTGGCGATGCCGCCTTCGTAGATCAGGTCGACGATCAGCTTCAGCTCGTGCAGGCACTCGAAGTAAGCCATTTCCGGCGCGTAGCCGGCTTCCACCAGCGTCTCGAAGCCAGCCTTGATCAGCTCGACGGTACCGCCGCACAGCACGGCCTGCTCGCCGAACAGATCGGTTTCGGTTTCTTCGCGGAAGTTCGTCTCGATGATGCCGGCACGGCCGCCGCCGTTGGCGGTGGCGTACGACAGCGCGATGTCACGGGCGGCGCCGGACTTGTTCTGGTGCACGGCGATCAGGTGCGGCACGCCGCCACCTTGCGAGTACGTCGAGCGCACGGTGTGGCCCGGGGCCTTCGGCGCGATCATGATCACGTCCAGGTCGGCGCGCGGGATTACGGCACCGTAGTGCACGTTGAAGCCGTGGGCGAAGGCCAGCGCGGCGCCTTCCTTGATGTTGGCGTGCACTTCGTTCTTGTACACGTCGGCGATCTGCTCGTCCGGCAGCAGGATCATGACCACGTCGGCACCCTTCACGGCCTCGGCCACTTCCTTCACCTGCAGGCCGGCGTTGACGGCCTTGTTCCACGACGCGCCGCTCTTGCGCAGGCCAACCGTCACGTTCACGCCCGAGTCCTTCAGGTTCAGCGCGTGGGCGTGGCCTTGCGAGCCGTAGCCAATGATGGTGACGTTCTTGCCTTTGATGAGGGAGAGGTCGGCGTCCTTGTCGTAAAACACTTTCATGATGGTTCCTTCAATTTCTCAAATCTTCGTATTAGGGTGGCGGCGCAACGTCTGACTGGTCGGTGGATCGCGCGCCGCTTCGGGATACTGCTGTCGGCTTGTGGCCGTGCTCTGTTGCCGGGGGCGCCGGTCAGACCTTCAGGATGCGCTCGCCGCGGCCAATTCCGGAGCCGCCCGTACGGACGGTTTCCAGGATCGCCGTGCGATCGATCGCATCGAGGAACGCATCCAGCTTGCCGCCGTTGCCGGTCAGCTCGATGGTGTACGTCTTTTCGGTCACGTCGATGATGCGGCCACGGAAGATGTCGGCGGTGCGCTTCATTTCCTCGCGCTCCTTGCCCACGGCACGCACCTTCACGAGCATCAGCTCGCGCTCGATGTGCGCGCCTTCGGTCAGGTCCACCACCTTGACCACTTCCACCAGGCGGTTCAGGTGCTTCGTGATCTGCTCGATCACGTCATCCGAACCGGTGGTGACGATGGTCATCCGCGACAGCGACGCATCTTCGGTGGGAGCCACCGTCAGCGTCTCGATGTTGTAGCCACGTGCCGAGAACAGGCCAACCACGCGCGACAGCGCGCCGGGTTCGTTTTCCAGCAGGACCGAAATGATGTGTCGCATCACAGGTCCTCCACGCCGAGCAGCATTTCGGAGATGCCCTTGCCTGCCTGCACCATCGGCCACACGTTTTCGGTGGGGTCGGTCTGGAAGTCCAGGAACACGGTACGGTCCTTCAGGCGGAACGCCTCGCGCAGCGCCGGTTCGACGTCGGACGTCTTCTCGATGCGCATGCCCACGTGGCCATACGATTCGGCCAGCTTCACGAAGTCAGGCAGCGCCTGCATGTAGGAATGCGAGTAGCGGTTGTCGTATTCGATTTCCTGCCACTGGCGCACCATGCCCAGGTAGCCATTGTTCAGCGAGCAGATCTTCACCGGCGTGTCGTACTGCAGGCACGTCGACAGTTCCTGGATACACATCTGGATGGAGCCTTCACCGGTGATGGTGACCACTTCCTTGTCCGGGAACGCCTTCTTGATGCCCATGGCGTACGGCAGGCCCACGCCCATCGTGCCCAGGCCGCCGGAATTGATCCAGCGGCGCGGCTCGTTGAACTTGTAGAACTGCGCCGCCCACATCTGGTGCTGGCCGACGTCGGAGCAGATGAACGCATCGCCCTTGGTCAGTTCCCAGATCTTTTCCACCACGTACTGCGGCTTGATGATCTCGGAATTGCGGTCGTACTTCAGGCAGTCCACCGAGCGCCATTGCTCGATCTGGTCCCACCACTTGGCCAGCGCCTCGCGCTTCGGCTTGACGTCGCTGGCCTTGATCTGGGTGATCAGTTCCTGCAGCACGTCCTTGACGTTGCCGACGATGGGGATATCCACCTTGACGCGCTTCGAGATCGACGAGGGGTCGATATCGATGTGGATGATCTTGCGGGCCTGCGAGGTGAAGTGCGCGGGGTTGCCGATCACGCGGTCGTCGAAGCGCGCGCCAATGGCGATCAGCACGTCGCAGTTCTGCATGGCCATGTTGGCTTCATACGTGCCGTGCATGCCGAGCATGCCGACGAACTGCTTGTGCGTGCCCGGGAACGCGCCCAGGCCCATCAGCGTGTTGGTGACGGGGTGGCCGGTCAGCGCGGCCAGTTCGCGCAGCTCATCGCTCGCGTTGGCCAGCACCACGCCGCCGCCCGAGTAGATGTACGGACGCTCCGCGCCCTGCAGCAGCGCAACCGCCTTGCGGATCTGGCCCGAATGGCCCTTGTTCACCGGGTTGTACGAACGCATGTCCACCGCCTTCGGGTACTCGAAGCGGCAGGCGTTGCGCGACACGTCCTTCGGGATATCGACGACCACGGGGCCCGGACGGCCAGTGGCGGCGATGAAGAACGCCTTCTTGATCGTCGCGGCCAGGTCGCGCACGTCCTTCACGAGGAAGTTGTGCTTGACGATCGGGCGCGTGATGCCGACGGTGTCGCATTCCTGGAATGCATCCTGGCCAATGGCGTGGGTCGGCACGTTGCCGGTGATCACCACCATCGGGATCGAGTCCAGGTAGGCGGTGGCGATGCCGGTCACGGCGTTCGTCACGCCGGGGCCCGAAGTCACCAGTGCCACGCCAACCTTGCCGGTCGCGCGGGCATAGCCGTCAGCGGCATGCACGGCGGCCTGCTCGTGGCGCACCAGGATATGTTCGAATTTCTTTTGCTTGTGGAGCTCGTCGTAGATGTAAAGCACTGCGCCGCCGGGGTAGCCCCAGACGTATTCGACGCCTTCTTCGGCAAGTGCGTTGACGAGGATTTCCGCTCCGATCATTTCCCGACCGGAGGATGAATTGCTGTCTGCGTGGGAAAATTCCGCGCTGGGCATGTTCATTTCTGTCCTTTGCAATTTTCGGCAAAAAATTGTTTGGATGCTCTCTGCCGGGCTTGTGGCTCGGGTTCAAGCGGTGCGCGTCTGCATGAAAAGACCGCCTCATAAGCGGCCTGATGAGACAACCACTGATGTCGTGAACCGCCGATGATACTGCAATGCACCAGCGCGGTAAATGAGCGCCGGGAACTTTTTGCAGGCCTGCACCGCCACGGGGCAACGGCGCGACATCGCAGCCGGGCGTAGCGGGGGGATCATGTCTGCACTTGCATACAGGAGTGGCAGAAACCAGGTGTTTTTTGCTAGGATCGCAGACATTTCCGGGTGTCGCAGGACGTGTGCGGCACATTCGGCCTGGCCTCCCCGCCCAAACTGCCGTTTTCGCCTGCATGGCCACCGACAAGGAACTTTCAGACTTTCTCGCCAGCGTCGAGCGCCGCGCCTTCAAGCAGGCCGTATTTGCCGTGCGGGATGACGAGGCCGCGCTCGATATCGTGCAGGACGCGATGATCAAGCTGGCCGAAAAGTACGGCGACAAGAGCGCGGCGGAACTGCCGCCGCTGTTCCAGCGCATTCTGCAGAACACCATCCACGACTGGTTCCGGCGCCAGAAGGTGCGCAATACCTGGGTGACGCTGTTCTCGAACCTGCGCGACGAGCGCGACGGCGACGACAGCGACCTGCTCGACACGCTCGAGGCCGAATCGGGCACCGAAATGGCGGAAAGCAGCGCCGACAAGGTGGAGCGGGCCCAGATCATGCAGATCATCGAGCAGGAAATCCAGCGTCTGCCAACGCGTCAACGCGAGGCTTTCCTGATGCGTTACTGGGAGGATATGGACGTGGCCGAGACGGCAGCCGTGATGGGCTGCTCGGAAGGCAGCGTCAAGACGCACTGTTCCCGTGCAACGCACACGCTGGCGCAAGCCCTGCGGGCGCGGGGAGTCCGACTATGAGCAGAAACGACAGAGATATCCAGGAACGGCGCTTCGCCCACGAGATCCGCTTGGCACTCGATGCCTCGGCGGAGGCGCTGCCGCAGGACATTTCCGAACGGCTGGCGGCCGCGCGGCGGATGGCGCTGGCCGCCAAGAAGGCCGAAGCCCGCGCGCCCGTGCCGCAGCTGGCGCTGCCTGGCGCGCCGCATGGCTTTGCCTTCGACGACGAGGACGACACCCCGCTGCACCGCGCCGGGGCGTGGCTGCGCAAGCTGGGGCTGGTGTGGACGCTCGTGGCGCTCGGGGCTGGCCTGCTGGGCATCTATCAGTGGCAGCAACAGCAACGCATCGAGGAACTGGCGGACGTTGACGCCGCCATGCTGCTCGACGACCTGCCGCCCACGGCCTACGCCGACCAGGGCTTCCACGTGTTCCTGAAGCACGACCGCGATCAATAGGATGGTGCGCGCCTCTACCCTTTCCGACGCCTTCCGTCGCCGGCTCGCCAGCATGTGCGCCATGACAGTGGCGTTTTGCGCACTTTGCGTCGACGTCGCCACGCACACCGCGCAGGCCCAGGGGCCCGCGGCCAGCCAGCCCGCCGCCGCGCGTCCGGTCATCAACGCCCACCCGATGTGGAGCGAACTGTCGTCGACCCATCAGAAGGTGCTGGCGCCGCTGCAGCCGCTCTGGGACACCATTCCCGAACTGAACCGGCGCAAGTGGCAACGTATCGCCGACCTCTACCCCCGGCTCAAGCCCGAGGAGCAGGAGCGCCTGCAGGAGCGCATGGCCGAATGGGTGCGCATGACGCCGCAGCAGCGCCGCCTGGCCCGCGAGAACTACCAGATCACACGCCAGTTGCCGGCCGAAAAGAAGGCCGAGGCCTGGGATCGCTACCAGCAGTTGCCGGACGAGCAAAAGAAGAAGCTGGCGGCAGCCGAAAAAGTGCCGCGACGACCCGGCGCCGTGAGCGCCCTGCCATCGGGCAAGCGTCCGCCCATCGACACGGCCCGTCAGATCGATCGCACCCAGCACAAGCCGGCCAGCGCGCCCGAAGCGGCGCCGGCCTCCACCCCCGCCGCCGTCCAGGCCGTTGCCGGCAACGCTGCGGCACCTGTGGCCGGCGCCCCGGCGGCCGCGCCCGCGGCATCCGCGGCTCTGCCCACCCCCACCACCCCGCCTACCCCGCCCACCCCGCAGCCCTCGTCCCCTACGCTGGCACCGCCGGTCACGGGCGAGGCCGCCACGGCCACCGACCTCAATTCCTCTTCCGGCGAGTCCGGCACGGCGCGCCAGTAACGCGGCGCAACGCGGCTGCCGGTCGGCGGTGCGGACAACCAACCCGGGCGTTCGCGCGCCAAACTCCGAGGCGTCCGCCCGACCCATGCGGTTTGGCATAATGGCCGCCTGACCTTTCCGCCTCGCGCCATGCCAGCCGCCACGTCCGCCGCTTCCACACCGTCCTCCGCCACGCCTCCGCGCGCCCCGGCATTACGCCGACGGCTGCTTTGCATGCTCTATGAGGGCGTGTTGCTGTTCGGCGTACTGATGGCGGCCAGCGCCGTGTACGTGCTGGTGCGACCCATGCTGCAGAAGGCCGGGCTCGACCGGCCTTACGTCGATCAGGCGTGGATGTTCGTCGTGCTCGCGTTCTATTTCTCGTGGTTCTGGCAGCGCAGCGGACAGACGCTGGCCATGCAGACCTGGCGCATCCGTCTGGAAACCAACACCGGCCAGCCGCCGCGCTGGCCCCAGGCGCTGCTGCGCTATGTGCTGGCCTGGCTGTGGCTGCCGCCCGCGGCGGCGGTGGGCCATGCTTTGGGCCTCACGCTGGCGCCGTTCATTGGCGTGCTCGCGGCCGGCCTGCTGATCTGGATCTCGCTGGCCTGGCTCGATCCGCGCCGCCAGTTCCTGCACGACAGGCTGGCCGGCACACGACTGACGGACCTGCGTCCGCCCCAGGCATGAGCCTGACGGCCGCCGCCCTGCGCCGGGTTGCCGTAGTCATACAGGCAACCACGGCCGGTGCGCTGGCGGTCTGGCTGGCCCTCGGGGCCGACTGGCCGTGGACGATGGCATTGGCCGGCGCGCTGGCCGCCGTGCTGCTCGGTTTTGCGGCGAGCGTGGCCATGGCGTTCGCGGCAACGCTGGGCGGCCTGGGCATCGCCCGCGCAGACCGGTTCACGTTGCCCGCCGACACCCTGCCGCCGCGACCGATCCGGACCCTGCCCAGCTGGCGCGGATATCTGGCCGAATGCCGCGCCGTGTTCCGCATGTTCAACTGGCTCCAGCCGTTCCGCTCGCGGCTGACGTTCACACCGCCGCACCGGCCACTGCCCGACGCGCCGCATGTGCTGCTGGTGCATGGCTACGGCTGCAATCACGCCGTCTGGCTCGATATGGCGCCCTCGCTGGCCGCTGCCGGGTATCGCTGCGAGGGCATCGACCTTGCGCCGGTGCTGGGCGACATCGATGACTATGCACCGCAACTGCTGGCGCGCATGCAGGACATCACCACGCGCACGGGCCGCGCCCCGCTGCTGGTGTGCCACAGCATGGGCGGGCTGGCCGCGCGCGCCGCGCAGGTGCTGGCGGCTGGCGCGGGCCAGACGTCGCCGTGCGCGGGCATCGTCACGCTCGGCAGCCCCCATCACGGCTGCGCCCTCGCGCGCTTCGGCAGCGGGCACAACGCCCGCCAGATGCGCTGGCGCAGCGCCTGGCTCGCCGCGCTGGCGGCGGCTGAAACGCCCGCCATGCGCGCGCGGATCGTTTCCATCTTCAGCCGCCACGATTCGATTGCCGGGCCGCTGGGCACGTCCTGGCTGCCCGGCGCCCGGCATCTGGTGCTCGATGACATCGGGCACGTCTCGCTGCTGCGCGACGCCCGCGCCATCGACGCCACGATCGAGGCGCTGTCGATGCTGCGCGCCGCCCCCGGCTCTGCGCAGGCACAACACCACCGGGCGGTGCTCGCGCCAAGGTTCATGTGACATTCATGTTTCCGTCACGCGGCCGTCATTCGGCGCTGGCTCAATGCAGCCATCGCCGATACCGGGGCCGCCATGGTTCAAGCCATCCGATCCGCACGCGTCAGTTTGTCGAGGGTTGCGCAGCGCCTGCGCGGCAAGCCTGACCCGACGCTCTCCATGACTGCCGCCTTCGCGGCCTTCATGCCGCCGCCAGCGGATCTGGGCGCCGCCCGCCACACCCCGCTGCGCGAGCCCGTCGACCCCGATACCCGCCCGCTTGCCGCCGAACCGTCCGTGACGCGCTACCGCGCCATCTGGCTGTCCGACATCCACCTGGGTACGCCCGGTTGCCAGGCGACCTACCTGCTCGACTTTCTCAAGCACAACGATTCCGATGTGCTGTACCTGGTGGGCGACATCATCGACGGCTGGCAGCTGCGGCGCGGCTGGTACTGGCCGCAAAGCCACAACGACGTGGTGCAGAAGCTGCTGCGCAAGGCGCGCAAGGGCACCGAGGTCATCTACATTCCCGGCAACCACGACGAAGGCGCGCGCCAGTTCGACGGCCTGGCGTTTGGCGACGTGAGCGTGCGCGAGGACGCGGTGCACGTCACCGCCACCGGCAAGCGCCTGTGGGTGGTGCATGGCGACCTGTTCGACGGCGTGGTGCAGCACGCCAAGTGGCTGGCCTACCTCGGCGACTCGCTCTACACGATGATCCTGGCGATGAACCGGCACTTCAACCGCGTGCGCGCCCGGCTCGGCTTCGACTACTGGTCGTTGTCGCAATACCTGAAGCACCAGGTGAAGAACGCGGTCAGCTACATCAACTCGTTCGAGCACGCGATGGTGGACGAGGCGCGCCGCCGCGGCTGCGACGGCGTGGTCTGCGGCCACATTCACAAGGCCGAGATCCGCGAGGTGGACGGCCAGCTCTACTGCAACGACGGCGACTGGGTGGAGAGCCTGTCCGCGCTCGTGGAAACCATGGAAGGCGAGCTGAAGATCGTCTACTGGACCACGCTGCTCGATGCGCCGGCCGCCACAAGCCGGCGCCGCCGCCGCGCCGCCGAGATCGCAGCCTGAGACCCGGCCGCGCTTGTCCGCCGCAGCCCTGGCGCGCCATGCCGCGCGCGGCATGCGGCGCAGACCGGCCATATCTGACCACCACAGCGCGGACCACCGCAGCGCGGACCACCACAGCGCTACCGCCCCAGGAGATGCAATGAAAGTCATGATCGTCACGGACGCATGGGAACCGCAGGTCAACGGCGTGGTACGCACGCTGAAGTCGACGCGCCGCGAACTCGAAGCCATGGGCCACACCGTGGACCTGCTGACGCCGCTGGAATTCCGCACCGTGCCCTGCCCCACCTATCCGGAAATCCGGCTGTCGATCCTGCCGTCGGGCAAGGTGCGCGGCCGCATCGACGCGTTCCGGCCCGACGCGCTGCACATCGCCACCGAAGGCCCGCTCGGCATGGCGGCGCGCGCCTACGCAATCCAGCACAAGCTGCCGTTCACCACGGCGTACCACACGCGCTTTCCCGAGTACGTCCAGGCCCGCTTCGGCATTCCGCTGGCCTGGACGTACCGCTTCCTGCGCTGGTTCCACGGGCCGGCACGCGCCGTGATGGCGCCCACCCCGGTGGTACTGAAGGATTTGCACGACTACGGCATCAGCCATGGCGTGCTGTGGACGCGCGGTGTTGACCTCGACGTCTTCAACGCCCAGCGGGCAAACGTTTTAAACACCGCGCACCCGATCTTCCTGTATGTGGGCCGCGTGGCCGTGGAAAAGAACGTTGAGGCGTTCCTGCAACTCGACCTGCCCGGCTCGAAATGGGTGGTAGGCGATGGCCCGGCGCTGGCCGGGCTGAAGGCGCGCTATCCGTCGGCCAACTACCTCGGTGTGCTGAAACAGCCAGAACTGGCAAAGGTGTATGCTTCGGCGGATGTCTTCGTGTTCCCGAGCAAGACCGATACCTTCGGGCTCGTCCTGCTCGAGGCGCTGGCCAGCGGGCTGCCCGTGGCCGCGTATCCGGTGACCGGACCGATCGATGTACTGGGCGACAGCCCGGCCGGCGTGATGCACGAAGACCTGCGGGAAGCCTGCCTCGAGGCGCTGCGCATCGACCGCGCAACGGCCCGCGCCCATGCCGAGAAATTCTCGTGGCGCGCGGCTTCGGAGCAGTTCCTGGCGCATCTGCGTCCGCTGCCTGGCGCGGCGGGCGGCTCCGACAACCCGGCATCTTCCGTCGCACCCGATCATGGCCAAGCCCCAACCCACGCAACCGCCCGATCCGTCGCTGCACCGGCCGACCGCCACCCGGGTGGCGGCTGAAGTGGAATCCGAATACTCCATCGCCAACAACCCCCACAAGGGCAACCGCGGCCTGACGCGCGCCTGGCACGCCGCCATCAATTCCCTGTCGGGGCTGCGCTACGCCGTGCTGGAGGAAAGCGCGTTTCGCCAGGAACTGACGCTGGTGGTCATCCTGACGCCCTGTGCGTTCATCATGCCGGTATCCGTGGTGGAACGCGTGATGCTGCTGGGCACGCTGCTGCTGGTGCTGATCGTCGAGCTGCTGAACTCGAGCGTGGAGGCCGCGATCGACCGCATCTCGCTGGAACGGCACAGCCTGTCGAAGCGGGCCAAGGACTTCGGCAGTGCCGCGGTGATGCTGGCGCTGATCCTGTGCGGCGGCACCTGGATCGCCATTGGCGGGCCGCACGTGGTGCGGTGGATCGGGATGCTGATGGACTAGGCGCGCGCGCCGCCATGGAAAACGCCGCCATCGCTGGCGGCGTTTTGCCTTGCACCAGGGCCCAGGCCCGGGCTCAGGTCTTGTCCCGCGCTGCCTGCCACTTGTCCACGTGCACGCGCGGCGCGGCGGCCAGCTGGCCCAGCAGCTCTTGCGGCGACGCGGACACATGCAGCATGTCGGCGTGCACCTGCTTCAGGAAGCCCTCGCCCACCGCGTGGTGCAGGAACGCCAGCATCCCATCGTAGAAACCTGAAACGTTCAGCAGGCCGACCGGCTTGTCGTGGTAGCCAAGCTGCGCCCAGGTGAACGTTTCGAACAGCTCCTCGAACGTACCAACGCCCCCGGGCATGGCGATGAAGGCGTCGGCACGGTCCGCCATCATCTGCTTGCGCTCGTGCATGTTGCGCACCACGTGCAGCTCGGTCAGGCCGCGATGGCCCACCTCTTTCTGCATCAGCGCGTCCGGAATCACGCCGATGGCCGTGCCGCCGTGCGCCATGACGCTATCGGCCACGATGCCCATCAGCCCCACCTTGCCACCGCCATAGACCAGCGCCAGCCCCTGCTCGGCCATGGTCTGGCCAAGCGCCCGCGCCGCCTCGGCGTACTCGGGCCGGAAGCCCGGGCTGGAACCGCAATACACGCAAACCGATTTCACTTTTTGTCCTTTTCCGCCTTGGCCGCCTCGGCCTCGGCCTTCTGTGCGGCGTACTCGCGCGCCAGCTGGTCAAACGCCTCGCGCGCCTTGCCGCGCAGGTACGGCGCCAGGATCGAGAAGATGTGATAGCTCGAACCGTGCAGGTAGCCGCGGATCTGCTCGGGGTCGTTGTACTGTCGCGGATGCTGCACGAACTGGAACGACAGCCAGTACGTGGCAATCACCACGATATTGGTGCAGACCGCGTCCACCTGCTCGGGCGTGGCCTCCATGTCGCCGTCCTCCTGGAACTGGCGGCAGATTTCCAGCGCGAAACGCTTCTTCTGGTCGACGATGCGCTTGAAGTTGGTTTCCAGCATCCGGTTGCGCGCCAGCAGGTCGTTGATGTCGCGATACAGGAACCGGTAGTTCCACAGGAACTCGGACATGTACTGCAGGTAACCCCAGCTTTCGCCCAGCGTGGCCTTGTGGTCTTCCGGCATCTTCAGGCGGCGCTCCATCTCCTGCTCGAAGCGCACGAAGATGGAGTTGATGATGTCGTCCTTGTTGCGGAAGTGGTAGTACAGGTTGCCAGGGCTGATTTCCATGGCTTCCGCAATCGTCGTGGTCGTGACGTTGGGCTCGCCGAGTTCATTGAACAGGCGCAGCGAAACGTCGAGGATGCGGTCTCGGGTACGGCGCGGACCGGCTTGCGGCTTGGCTTCCATGGATATCCGGAAAAACTGTGGGTTCGGCAGGATTGGGATTATAAGCAATGCCGGCGCGGCACCTGTTCCAGGCGGTGAACCATGCACCGTTGCGCAGACAAAGTTTGAGGAATCTGCTATTCAGCCGACGTCGGCAAACGCCCACAATGCAGCCCGTGGAGCGGCCATTTCGCGCCGCCTGAACCCCTCCGGAGCGTCGCCGTGCACCTTCCCCGTCAGTTCCAGACCGCCCTGCTGGCCGCCGCCATCTGCGTGCTCGCCGGCACGGCGGCACAGGCCAGCTCCACCGCTCCGCTCCGGCTGCGCGCCGACCTGCTGCCGGTGTCGTGCGACGTGTCGATCTCGAACAATGGCAATGTCGACTTTGGCGTGATCTACGCGCGCAACCTGAGCCAGACCGGCTTCACCAACAGTGGCACGAAGACCTTCAACCTGACCCTGCAATGCGACGCGGCGGCAAAGGTAGCGGTGACGGCGCAGGACGGCCGCCAGGGTTCCGTCGCACCGGGCGTCGCCCGATTCCTGTTCAACAACCAGACCGACGCGGCGGCCTTTGGCGTCGGCAGCGTCGACGGCAGACCGGTGGGCGCCTACCTGCTGTACCGGGAAGACGCCGCGACCGCCGACAGCGCCACCGTGCGCTCGCTGGTGTCGAACGATGGCGGCAACACCTGGGTGGTCTCCTCGAACGCCAACAACGCCATTGTTCCCAATACGCGGATGCACAGCTGGGGAGCGGCCAGCGGCGACGTCACCCCGGGCGCCTACACCAACATCACGCAGCGCTACAAGATCCGGCTGGGTCTGAACCGCAAAGACGACCTGCCCGACCTGACGCAGGACATTCCCATCGACGGGCTCGTCACCTTCACCGTCAGCTATCTCTAGGCCCCACCTGTGCGCGGCTAGAACGATGATCCCGGCTGCTTGAGGAAGGCGATCTCGTCGGGACTGCTCTCGCGCCCCAGCACCGCGTTCCGGTGCGGAAACCGGCCGAAGCGCGCGACGATTTCGTGGTGCTTCACCGCCCACTCCACCGAATCCACCTTGCCGCCCGTGTCTTCGCGCAGCGCGATGTACTCGCGCACCGACACATCCTGCTCGGGCAGCGACTCGGCGTGCTCGAACGGCAGGTAGCAGAACGTGCGATGCCACGGCGTGGGCAATTGCCGGTCCCAGCCGTCGGCCAGCACGCGCCGCGCCAGGGCCAGCGCGCGGCCGTCGGTGGCAAAGCTGCGCGGGTCTCCGCGAAACATGTTGCGCGGGAACTGGTCCAGCAGCACCAGGCGCGCGCAGGCGCCCTCGGGTGTCACCGACCAGTTGTCCGGCGCGCCATCGCAGGCGGCCTGCCAGTCCGGCACGAAGCGTTCGCGGATCTCGGCATCGAAGGCGTCCGACTTGGCGAACCACTCGCGCCGCGCCACATTCCACTCGGGCGTACCGGGCCGGCCGAACCAGAAGTCCAGCACGGCGCGGGCCGCGGCCGGCAGCGTCTTATCGCTGGACATTGCGCATCCAGTCGGCCGTCTGGAACAGCGCCTGCATCAGGCGCATCTGCAGGTCGTCGGGCAGCCCCACGTCCTGCATGGCCAGCGCCATGCAGCGCATCCACTGGTCGCGCTCGCTGGTGCCGATCTCGAACGGCAGATGCCGGGCGCGCAGGCGCGGATGGCCGAAGCGCTCGATGAAGTGGTTCGGGCCGCCCAGCCATCCGCACAGGAACCAGAACAGCTTGTCGCGCGAGCCGTCGAGCGAAGGCGGATGCAGCGCGCGCAGGCCGGCAAATTCCGGCTCCAGGTCCATCAGGTCGTAGAAGCGGTCGACCAGCTCGCGCACGCGCGCCTCGCCGCCGATCAGGTCGTAGGCGGTGACCTCGTCACGCTTCTCTTCGGGCTCTTCAATACTCGTTACCATCGTCAGTTCACTTCGCGCAGCGTGGCCAGCGCCGGCTGCCGCAGCACTTCGCGCAGGCCCAGCCAGCCGCCGGCAAAAGCGCACAGCATGCCAGAAACCACGCCGACCGGCACAATCCACCCGTTGAAGCGATACGGGAAGTCGAACACGAACTGCGACAGGCCCCAGCCCACTGCAATCGCCCCCAGGCTGGCCAGGAAGCCGGCCAAGCCGCCCACCACCAGGAACTCGGCATATTGGGTCTGCCGCACCAGCGCGGCCGGCGCGCCGAGCGCCTTGAGCAGTCCCGCGTCGCGCTTGCGTTCGTCACGCGCGCCAGAAAGCGCCGCATAGAGCACCGTCACCCCCGCCAGCAGCGTGAAGACGAACAGGAACTCCACGGCCGCAATCACCTGGTCCAGCACGTTCTGGATCTGGCGCAGGATCAGGTCGGTGTTCACGACGGTGATGTTCGGGAACGCGGCGGTCAGCTGGTTGCCGAGCGCCGCCTGGGCCTGCGGCAGGTGGAACGACGTGATGTAGGTTTCCGGCAGGCCCTGCATCGTGGCCACCGGCAGGATCACGAAGAAGTTCACGCGCATCGAGCCCCATTCGAGCTTGCGCAGCGACGTGACCGGCGCCTCGACGATCTGGCCCGCCACGTCGAAGCGCAGCGCATCGCCCAGCCGGATGTTCAGCGTCTTCGCGATGCCCTCCTCCACCGACGCCCCGCCTTCCCAGCGGCCGGCCACCACCTCGTTGCCGTCGGGCACCTTGTCCATGTACGAGAGGTTGAACTCGCGCTCCACCAGGTTGCGCGCGCGGCCGTCCGGGTAGCTGCTGGCCTGCACCGGCCGGTCGCCGATCTGGATCAGGCGGCCACGTACCATCGGAAACAGCCGGTCGTCCACGCCATGCTGCTCAAGCATCGTGCGCAGCGGCTCGCGCTGGTCCGGCTGGATATTGATGATGAAGCGGTTCGGCGCGTCGGCCGGCGTGGCATTGCGCCACGAGTCGATCAGGTCGTTGCGCGTCATGCCGAGCAGCAGCAGCGCCATCAGGCCCACGGCCAGCGCCACGGTTTGCAGCACGGTCACGCCGCGCCGCCGCTCCAGCACGGCCAGCGCGAAGCGCCACCCCACGCTGCCGCCGCCCCGGCCCTGCATGCCGCGCATGCCGCGCGAGAGCGCCATCAACAGGCCCAGCGCCAGCACCGCGAACACCGCGCCGGCGCCCACAAAGCCGCCGGCCGTGGTCAGGCCGAGCTTGAGATCGCGGGCCGCCACCAGCAGCAGGGCCACGAAGGCACCCAGGCCCAGCGCATAGGCCGTCCACGCCGAAATCGGCGGCAGGCCGATATCGCGCCGCAGCACCCGCAACGGCGCGATGCGCGTGAGCGCCAGCAGCGGCGGCAGCGCAAAACCCGCCAGCAGCACCAGACCCGCCGCCACGCCAACCAGCGCCGGCACGATCGACGGATGCGGCAGCGACACCTGCAGCAGCCCGCCCAGCGACATCAGCAGCCCATAGTGCGCGGCGTACCCGATGGCCACGCCCACCACCGCGCCCCCCGCACCAAGCAGCAGGAACTCGATGCCGAACGCCGCGAGGATCTGCCCGCGCGACAGTCCCATGCATTTGTAGACCGCGCAGGCGTCGGTGTGACGCTGCATGTAGCGGCGCGCCGACATGGCGATGGCCACCGCCGCGATCATCGACGACAGCACCGCCACCAGCGACAGGAAGCGCTCGGCGCGGTCGAGCGTGGCCCGCATCTGCGGCTGGCCCGATTCGAGCGATTCCACGCGCGTATTGCGCAGGTGACGGCGCTCGATCTCGCCGACGGCCCATTGCCGGTAGCGCTCGCCAGCCGCGTCGGGCCCGGCCACCAGCAGGCGGTACGTCACGCGGCTGCCCCAGCCGATCAGCTTGGTGGCTTCGAGGTCGGCCAGCGGCAACAGCACGCGCGGGGCGAAGTTCATGAAGCCCGCGCCGCGATCCAGTTCCTGCGTGATGATGCGGTCGATCCGGAAGGTCTTGCTGCCCAGCTGCAGGCTGTCGCCCACCTTCAGGCCCAGGGAAATCAGCAGCGCCTCGTCCACCCACACGGTGCCGGGCGCGGGCGTGTCCGCCGAGCTGGTTTCCGGCCCGCCCGGCGCCTGCGTGACCTTGAGCCGGCCACGCAGCGGATAGCCCTCGGTCACCGCCTTGAGCGCGGCCAGCTGGCTGGGCGCCTCGGCGCCGGCCGGTGCGTTGGCGGCGCGCGCCGTGGCCATGCTCGGGAAGGTCACCGTCTGCGCCACCTGCAGGCCGTCGCGCGCGGCACGCTCGCCAAAGGCCGCGTCGAACGGCTGGTCTGAGATCAGCAGCACGTCGGCGGCAATCATCTGCCGGGCGTCGCGCTCCAAGCCCAGCCGCATGCGGTCGGCCAGAAAGCCCACGCTGGTCAGTGCCGCCACGGCCAGCACCAGCGCAAACAGCAGCAGGGTCAGCTCGCCCGCCAGCCAGTCGCGGCGGGCCATGCGCAGCGCCTGGCGCCAGGCGGAGAACTTCGGTTCGGCAACAACGGTATCGGAGGCAGTCGACATCTTCGGCTGGCGGATGAAATGGGATTTCGGAAACTTCAGGGCTGCGAGGGCCTGGACGGATGCCGGCGGATCAGGGACGATGCGAGCGCGGCGGCCCGTCCGGCGGGCGCCCGGCCTTGCCGCGCACGCTGGCGTGCAGGCGCCGTACGCCGCGCCAGAGTTTCGGCACCATCCACGCCGCGACGATCAGGAACAATACCAGCAGCACCAGGAACACCACGGGCAGGAAGAAGGCCAGCAGCAGGCCGCCCACCGTGCCCAGATCCTCGGTGAATGAGGCCACCCAGTTCGAGAAAGGTTCGGGCGACACGTTGATCAGCGCCCGGGTGCCGGCCTTGGCGGCATGGGCGGTGCCGGCCAGCGTGCCGCCGATCAGCCCGGCGGCCACCGTCCATTGCGGGTCCATGTGGCCGAACGCGGCGGCGGCCAGGATGGCGCCGGCCGGAATGCGGATAAAGGTCTGGATGCCGTCCCAGACGGTATCGAAGCCGGGCACCTTGTCGGCCACGAATTCGGCCACGGTCAGCGCCGCGGCCACCCCGATCACCCACCACGACGACAACACGTGCAGCCCCTGCGGCAGATCGAGCCAGCCCAGCCGGGCCAGCACACCGGCCGTCAGCACGGCCAGATACAGGCGCAAGCCGCTGGCCCATGACATGCCGGCGGCCAGCGCGGCGGTTTCGAGCATGAACGCTCCTCAGGGCAAACGCGTTGGATTCCGGTGAGTGTAACGCCAGCGTCGCCGCACGGGGGGCGGCCGCCATCGCCCTGGCCAGGCGCAGCGTGCATCACACGGCGCGGGCGTGCCTAGCTGGTGGGGGCGGCTTCCAGGCGCGGCAGCTGGGGCAGGTCCGAAGCCACCTCGGCAATCATCCGGCGCAGCCACATGACGTCGGGCGCGGCATGGCAGCGCTCGTGCCAGAGCTGGTAGAAGCGCATGCGCGGGAACGGCACCGGCGACGGCACCATGCGAATGGGCAGGTACTGGGCATAGTGGGCAGCAAACTGGCGCCCCGTGGTGAACACCATGTCGGTCTTCATCAGCACGTACGGCACCAGGCCGAAATACGGCAGCGTGACCTGGATATTGCGCTTGTAGCCCTGCTCGGCCAGCGCCTGGTCGATCATGCTGCGCTGCATCGACGCATACGGCGCGGGCGCCAGGTGCGGCATTTCGAGGTAGTGGCGCAGCGTCAGCCCATGGCGGGCCAGCGGATGCTGGGCGCCCAGCATGCAGACCACTTCGTCGTCGAACAGCGGCGAGATGTGCAGATGCTCGGGCGGCGACAGCCAGTTGCCGACGACGATGTCCAGGTGGCCCTGCTCCAGCGCGTCGAGGAAGTCGGTGGACTGCGTCATCGGATGCACGAACAGCTTGGCGCCCGGCGCCAGCCGGCGCACGCGCTCGACGATGTTGGGCAGGAAGAACGCGTCCAGGTAGTCCGGCGCGCCCAGGTGGAACGTGCGCGTGGTGGTGGCCGGGTCGAACTGCTGCGGCGGCCGGGCGATGCGGTCCATCGCGGCCAGGCTCTGTTCGGCCAGCAGCAGCAGCTCGCGGCCGCGCTCGGTGGGCACCATGCCGTTCTTGCCACGCACCAGGATGGCGTCGCCGGTGATTTCGCGCAGACGCTTCAGCGTATTGCTGATGGCCGGCTGCGACTGGCCCAGCCGGACGGCCGTGCGGGTCACGCTCTGCTCGGTGAGCAGGGTGTGCAGTACCCGCAGCAAATAAGTATCGAGATGGTCGCGTCCGTGCATGGCAGGTGCCGCCGCGCTCTTGTCAGGCTGGCGCGGGTGGCGTGGGGGAAGGGAACGGCGCATAGTGTAAGACACGCACCCCTGATGCGGTCAAATACGGCGGCCCGCCCGAACGCACTACGGGAAGACCCGGACATCGCCGCCAGACCGCGCCGGGGCAGGGATGGGCGCCCGTGCCGGCCAGCCGGTGCGCGCCTTGATGGGGCATATCACATGGGCCGAATATTGCATGGAAAGGCCCGGTGCTATGTTTCCGCCATCCCCGAAAGAGAGAAGACCATGGAGACGCAAACCATCCGCTTTTTCCATCGCGGCCAGGTCCAGGAAGTATCCGACGCCCCCGTGACACGCACCGTGCTGCAGTACCTGCGTGAAGACGTCCGCTGCACCGGCACCAAGGAAGGCTGCGCCGAAGGCGACTGCGGCGCCTGCACCGTCGTGATCGGCGACCTGCAGGCCGACGGCAATGTCGAGTTCAAGGCCGTCAACGCCTGCATCCAGTTCCTGCCCACGCTCGATGGCAAGGCCCTGATCACGGTCGAGGACCTGCGCCAGGCCGACGGCGCGCTGCACCCGGTGCAGGAAGCGATGGTCGAGTGCCATGGCTCGCAATGCGGGTTCTGCACGCCCGGCTTTGTCATGTCGCTGTGGGCGCTGTACCAGCAGCACACGCCCGGCGGCGAGGCGCCTCCGCGCCAGCAGATCTGCGACGCCCTGACCGGCAACCTGTGCCGCTGCACCGGCTACCGGCCGATCGTTGATGCCGGCCAGCGCATGATGGCCCTGCCCGCGCCCAAGGCCAGCCGCCTGAATCCGAAGCAGATTGCCGACACGCTGCGCAACCTGAAGCGCGGCGAGACCTTCCACTACAACGTGCGCGGCCAGCATTTCTACGCCCCGCGCACCGCGGCCGAGTTCGGCGCGATCAAGGCCGCCGAGCCGAATATCCGCATCCTGGCCGGCAGCACCGACGTGGGCCTGTGGGTCACGAAGCAGTTCCGCGAACTGGGCAACCTGCTCTACGTGGGCCAGGTGGAAGACCTGAACACGATTGCCGAGCGCGACGGCTTCATCGAGATCGGCGCGGCCGTGACGCTGGAGAAGGCGTACGCCGCGCTGAACGTGGCGCATCCCGAGCTGGAAGAGCTGTGGAAGCGCTTTGCCTCGCTGCCGATCCGCAACGCCGGCACGCTGGGCGGCAACATCGCCAACGGCTCGCCGATCGGCGACTCGATGCCGGCCCTGATCGCGCTGGGCACCGAGGTGGTGCTGCAGCGTGGCGACCTGCGCCGCACGATGCCGCTGGAAGACCTGTACCTGGCCTACCAGAAGACGGCCATGGTCGAAGGCGAGTTCGTGGCCGGCCTGCGCGTGCCCGTGCGCGGCCCTGAGCATTTCCGTACCTACAAGCTCTCCAAGCGCTTCGACGAGGATATTTCGGCGGTGTGCGCAGCGTTCGGCATCACCGTGGAAGACGGCGTGGTCACGTCGGCACGCATCGCGTTTGGCGGCATGGCCGCCACGCCCAAACGCGCCGCGCTGGCCGAGGCCGCGCTGACTGGCCAGCCGTGGAATGAAGCCACCGCCCGCGCCGGCATGGCCGCGCTAGGCCAGGACTACGCGCCGCTGACCGACATGCGCGCCACCGCCGGCTACCGCGCGCGCGGCGCCGCCAACCTGCTCTATCGCTTCTGGCTGGAAACGCGCGCTGGCGCCCTGCCCGCCGCCATGGTCAATGTCCGCGCAATTGGCGCCGGCGAAACCGCTAGCGTCTGAGGATTAGCACGCCATGAACAAGCAAACCGAACCCTTCCTGCTCGACGCCAGCGTGGCGGCGGAATCCACCCCGCAGGTGGGCATTTCGCGCCCGCACGAATCGGCCCATCTGCACGTGGCCGGCACGGCCACCTATACCGACGACATTCCCGAACTGGCCGGCACGCTGCATGCCGCACTGGGCATGAGCGCCAAGGCGCATGCACGCCTGAAGTCAGTGGGTCTCGACCGGGTGCGCAAGGCGCCCGGCGTGGTGGCCGTGCTGACGGTGGACGACATCCCCGGCGTCAACGACTGCGGCCCGATCATCCATGACGATCCGATCCTGGCCCGCGACGTGGTGCAGTTCATCGGCCAGCCGATCTTCGTGGTGGTGGCCTCGTCGCACGACGCCGCGCGCCGTGCCGCACGCCTGGCCGACATCGACTACGAGGAACTGCCGCCGGTGCTGACGCCGGAGGCCGCCCATGCTGCAGGCAGCTACGTGCTGCCGCCGATGCACCTGACGCGCGGCGAACCGGCGCGGCACCTGGAAGCCGCCACGCACCGCGACGCCGCCAGAATTCAGCTGGGCGGCCAGGAACAGTTCTATCTCGAAGGCCAGATTGCCTACGCCGCGCCGCGCGAGAACGACGGCATGCACGTGTGGTGCTCCACGCAGCACCCCACCGAGATGCAGCACGCCGTGGCCCACATGCTCGGCTGGCACGCGCACCAGGTGCTGGTGGAATGCCGGCGCATGGGCGGCGGCTTCGGCGGCAAGGAATCGCAATCGGCCATGTTCGCGTGCTGCGCGTCGCTGGCGGCGTGGAAGCTGATGTGCCCGGTCAAGCTGCGTCCGGACCGCGACGACGACATGATGATTACCGGCAAGCGCCACGACTTCACGTTCGACTTCGACGTGGGCCACGACGACGCCGGCCGCATCGAGGGCGTGCGCGTGGAGATGGTGTCGCGTGCCGGCTTCTCGGCCGACCTGTCGGGCCCGGTGATGACGCGCGCGATCTGCCACTTCGACAACGCCTACTGGCTGCCGAACGTGCAGATCGACGGCTATTGCGGCAAGACCAACACCCAGAGCAACACCGCCTTCCGCGGCTTTGGCGGCCCGCAGGGCGCGTTCGCGATCGAGTACATCCTCGACAACGTGGCGCGCAACGTGGGCAAGGATTCACTGGAAGTGCGCCGCGCCAACTTCTATGGCAAGGGCGAGCGCAACGTCACGCCGTACGGCCAGACCGTGGAAGACAACGTCATCCATGAACTGATCGACGAGCTGGTGGCATCGTCGGCCTACCAGGCCCGCCGCGCCGCCACGCGCGAGTTCAACGCGAAGAGCCCGGTGCTAAAGAAGGGCATCGCCATCACGCCGGTGAAGTTCGGCATCTCGTTCAACGTGGCGCACTACAACCAGGCCGGCGCGCTGGTGCACGTGTACAACGACGGCTCGGTGCTGGTGAACCACGGCGGCACCGAAATGGGCCAGGGCCTGAACACCAAGGTGGCAATGGTGGTGGCGCACGAGCTTGGCATCCGCATGGAGCGCGTGCGCGTCACCGCCACCGACACCAGCAAGGTGGCCAACACCTCGGCCACGGCGGCCTCCACCGGTGCCGACCTGAACGGCAAGGCCGCCCAGGATGCCGCGCGCCAGATCCGCGAACGCCTGGCCGAGTTTGCCGCGCGCAAGGCTGGCGTGGAACCGGGCGCCGTGCGCTTCAACGACGACCTGGTGATCGCCGGCGAGCTGCGCCTGGCGTTTGGCGACCTGGCCCGCGAAGCCTACGTGGCGCGCGTGCAGCTGTGGTCGGACGGCTTCTACACCACGCCCAAGCTCTACTGGGACCAGAAGGCGCTGCACGGCCGGCCGTTCTACTACTTCGCCTATGGCGCGGCTTGTTCCGAGGTGCTGGTGGACACGCTGACCGGCGAGTGGAAGCTGCTGCGCGCCGATGCCCTGCACGACGCCGGCAAGTCGCTGAACCCGGCCATCGACATCGGCCAGGTGGAAGGCGCCTTCATCCAGGGCATGGGCTGGCTCACCACCGAGGAACTGTGGTGGAACCAGACCGGCAAGCTCATGACGCACGCGCCGTCCACGTACAAGATTCCGACGATCAACGACTGTCCGGAGGAATTCAACGTGCGGCTGTTCCAGAACCGCAACGTCGAGGACAGCATCCACCGTTCGAAGGCCGTGGGCGAGCCGCCGCTGCTGCTGCCGTTCTCGGTGTTCTTCGCGATCCGCGATGCGATTGCCGCCGTGGGCGACTACAAGGTCAACCCGCCGCTGCGCGCACCGGCCACCAGCGAAGCCATTCTCGACGCCGTGGAGGCCGTGCAGGCCGCCCCGGTTGCCGTACCGGCCTGACGGGACACGCATCATGCAGGACGCACCGCTCAAACCGTTCCGCTTCGCCGACGCCGCCCGCTGGGTGCGCGCCGGCGTGCCCGTGGCGATGGTCACCATCGTCGACGTCAAGGGTTCCGCGCCCCGCGAGCCCGGCATCCGCATGCTGGTGACCGCCGACGACCTGATCGGCACGATCGGCGGCGGCCACCTGGAATGGCGCGGCATGGACATCGCCCGGGCGATGCTGGCCAACCGGCACGTGCGCGGCAATCCGCATCGGCGCATCGAGCGCATTCCGCTCGGCCCCGCGCTGGGCCAGTGCTGCGGCGGCGTGGTGAAGCTGGCGTTCGAGGTGCTCGGCAAGGCCGACCTGGCCTGGCTCGACGCCGTGGACGCCGCGTTCCGGAGCGGCCGCGCGCTGACGCGCACGGTACCGCCGGCCGGCGGCATTACGGTGGAAGACAGCCACGCGTTGCGGCCGTCGGCGGTGCTGCACGCCGACCATAGCTGGACCGATACGCTGGTGTCCGACGCCATGCACGTGGTGCTGTTCGGCGCGGGCCACGTCGGCCATGCGCTGGTCAAGGTGCTGGCCACGCTGCCCTGCACCGTGCACTGGGTGGACGAGCGCGACACGCTGTTCCCGGGCGGCCTGCCCGAGAACGTGGAGGCCGAACCCACCGACACGCCCGAGGCCGTGGTGGACCAGGCGCCGGCCGGGTCGTATTTCATCGTCATGACCCACAGCCACGCGCTGGACCAGCAGCTGTGCGAGCGCATCTTCCGCCGCACCGACTTTGCCTACTTTGGCCTGATTGGCTCGAAGACCAAGCGTGCCAAGTTCGAGCACCGGATGGTGGAGCATGGCGTGGACCCGGCGCGCCTGCCGGAAATGACCTGTCCGATGGGTGTCGCGGGCATCACCGACAAGGCACCGGCTATGATTGCGGTAGCCATCGTCGCCCAGCTGCTTCAGGTTCGCGACCAGCGCATTGCCGCGCTGGCCGCCAGCCGGCTGGAGGCGGTGCATCCGTAACAGAACAGCCGCCCGTGCGGCTGTCAGTCATAGAAAAGAGGCCCCATGACCATCGATGCCGCGCTGGCGGACAAAATCCGCCGTACCCCCAAGGCCGAACTGCACGTGCATATCGAAGGCACGCTCGAACCCGAGCGCATCTTCCGGCTGGCCCAGCGCAACAACGTCAAGCTGGCCTACCCCGACGTGGAGGCGCTGCGCGCCGCCTACGCCTTCACCGACCTGCAATCGTTCCTGGACATCTACTACGCCGGCGCCAGCGTGCTGCTGACCGAAGAGGATTTCTTCGACATGACGATGGACTACGTGAAGCGCGCCGCCGCCGACAACGTGCGCCATGCCGAGATCTTCTTCGACCCGCAGACCCACACCGAGCGCGGCGTGCCGATGGGCACCGTGATCGACGGCATCTCGGACGCGCTGGCCCAGGCCCGCACCGAGTACGATTTTTCGAGCAGCCTGATTCTCTGCTTCCTGCGCCACCTGTCCGAGGAAGACGCCTTCGCCACGCTGGAAGCCGCGCTGCCGTACCGCGACCGCTTCGTCGGCGTGGGGCTGGACTCCTCCGAGCGCGGCAACCCGCCCGAGAAGTTCGCGCGCGTGTTCGCCCGGGCCCGTGAACTGGGCCTGCGCCTGGTGGCCCACGCCGGCGAGGAGGGTCCGCCGCAGTACGTGACCGATGCGCTGGACATCCTGAAGGTCGAGCGCATCGACCATGGCGTGCGTGCCATCGAGGATGCGGCGCTGGTGCAGCGGCTGGCGCGCGAGCGCATTGCACTGACCGTGTGCCCGCTCTCGAACCAGAAGCTGATGGTGTATCCGGACCTGCGCGACCATTCGCTGAAGCAGCTGCTTGATGCCGGCGTGGCCGTGACGCTGCACTCCGACGACCCGGCCTACTTCGGAGGCTACATGAACGCCAACTGGGAAGCCTCGTTCGAGGCGCTGCCGCTCGACGCGGCCGACGCCTACAAGCTTGCCCGCAACAGCTTTGAAGCGGCCTTCCTGCCAGAGACGCAGAAGGCCGAATTCCTGGCCGAAGTCGACCACTTCTGGTCGGCCACGCCTTCGCACCCGCCCGCTACGGCCAGCGTGAACCGCACGACCTGACCGGGCGAAAATCCAGAACGCCGGATGCCGCGCCCGCTGCCGCCAGGCACGGGCGGGGCACCGGCCGCCCCGAGACAAGATGATGACGACGACTTCCCCTGCTTCGCGCACCAACGGTGCCGTCACCCGCGCCATCCGTGGCCGCATCCTCCACTTCCTGCAAGACCCGCAGTTCCATGAGGATGCGTATCAGTATTGGGAAGACGGCGTGCTGATCGTGACGGCCGGGCGGATTGCCGCCGTGGGTTCGTACGAGGGGCTGGCGCACAAGATTCCCGCCGGCGCGGAGTGTATCGATCATCGCGGCAAGCTGATCGTGCCGGGCTTCATCGACACGCACATCCACTATCCGCAGACCGACATCATTGCCTCGCCCTCGCCGGGGCTGCTGCACTGGCTCGATACCTACACGTTCCCCGAGGAGCGCCGCTTCAGCGAACCGACCTACGCGCGCGGCGTGGCCAACTTCTTCACCGACGAGCTGCTGCGCAACGGCACCACCACGGCCATGGTCTGGAGCACCGTGCACGCGGCCTCCGCCGACGCGCTGTTCGCCGCCAGCCAGGCCCGCAACCTGCGCATGATCACGGGCAAGGTGCTGATGGACCGCAACTGCCCGGAATTCCTGCGCGATACCGCCGAGACCGGCGCCCGCGAGTCGGCCGACCTGATCTCGAAATGGCACGGCCGCGACCGCCTGGCGTACGCCATCACGCCGCGCTTCGCGCCCACCTCCACCGAAGCCCAGCTGGCGGCCTGCGGCGAACTGGCGCGCGCCCATTCCGACGTCTTCATCCAGACCCACGTGGCCGAGAACCGCGACGAAGTGAAATGGGTGGCCGAGCTGTTCCCCGAGGCGCGCAGCTACCTGGACGTCTACGACCGCCACAACCTCCTGCGTCCCGGCGCGTTCTACGGCCACGCGATCTACCTGGATCCGGAAGACCGCCGCCGCCTGGCCGACAGCGGCGCGGCCGTGGCGCACTGCCCCACGTCGAACCTGTTCCTCGGCAGCGGCTTCTATGACTTCCAGCAGTCCGACGCCAACCGGCTCAATGTGACACTGGCCACCGACGTGGGCGGCGGTACCTCGTTCTCGATGTTCCGCACCATGAACGCCGCGCACAAGGTGGCGCGCATGGGCGGCTACCACCTCACGGCGCTGCGCATGTTCTACCTGGCCACGCGCGCCGCCGCGCAGGCGCTGGGCTGGGAAGACCGCATCGGCAGCTTCCAGACCGGTTGCGAAGCCGACTTCATCGTGCTGGACCCCGAGGCCACGCCGCTGATCGCGCGTCGCAGCCGGCGCTCGGAAACGCTGGAAGAGCAGCTGTTCGCCTTCGCCATGCTGGGCGACGACCGCGTGATCGACACCGTCTATGTGATGGGCGAGCCGGTAGAGGGCGCGCCGGTGGGTGAGTCATCGCTCACGGTGCACGGCTGGACCGACTGACCGCTGGCGCAGCGAGAGGGCTTTTCCGGCGCACGCGTCGAAAAAGCCCTTTTTAGAAGCCATGCGTTGATCGGGGTCAACACAATCGTCATCAAACCCCTCTAGCCTGTCGCCTTCGTGCGCCCTCGACAATTGGGTGCGAACAGAACAACGACTCGCTCAAACCTGATGACTGCCCGCTCCGACACCCTGTCACCCGCCGAGGCCCTTGCCCCGGCCCCGGCTTCCGGACGAACCCGACCCACCGGCGACGCACCGCTGCCGGAACCCATCGCCTTCGAGGCGCCCTTCCCGAACCGCAAGACCATTCGCAGCTGGCTGATTCCGCTGGGCCGGCGCAGCACGCCGCGCGCGCTGGGCCTGTTTGCGTTCGACTACGCGCTGTTCTTCGCGGTGCTGGCCGGCGTGGTACTGCTGTCGGCCTGGTGGGCCAAGCTGGGGCTCGGCATCGTGGCGGGCCTGATCATCGCCCGCCTGTTCATCATCGGCCACGATGCCTGCCACCAGAGCCTCACCGACCATCGCCGCCTGAACAAGTGGCTGGGCCGGCTGACCTTCCTGCCATCGCTGACGCCGTACAGCCTGTGGGAAGTGGGCCATAACGTGGTGCACCACGGCTATACCAACCTGAAGGGCTTCGACTTCGTCTGGGCGCCCTACTCGCTCGACGAATTCCGCGCGTTGCCGCGCCGCCGCCGCGTGATGGAGCGCATCTACCGCAACGGCTTTGGCGCGGGCCTGTACTACCTGATCGAGATCTGGTGGTTCAAGCTGTTCTTCCCGAGCAAGCGCCAGATGGCCACGCGCCGCGCGATCTTCATGTGGGACTGCGCGCTGGTGGCCGCATTCGGCGCGCTGTGGATCGGCACGCTGGCGTGGCTGGCCGTGGCAACGGACCAGTCGGTGCTGTTGATGATCGGCACGGGCTTCGTGCTGCCGTTCCTGGTCTGGAACACCACGGTCGGCTTCGTGCTGTACGTGCACCATACGCACACCAGCGTGGCGTGGTTCGACACCAAGGCCATGTGGGCCAAGGCACAGCCGTTCGTCTCCACCACCGTGCACCTGCGCTTCGGCATGGGCATTGGCGCAGCGCTCCATCACATCATGGAGCACACGGCGCACCACGTGGACATGAGCGTGCCGCTGTATCGGCTCAAGCGCGCGCAGGCGCTGCTGGAGCATGCATTGCCGGGCCGCATCATCATCGAGAACTTCTCGTGGCGCTGGTACTTCCGCACCGCTCGCCACTGCAAGCTCTATGACTTCAAGGCCCTGTGCTGGACCGATTTCCGCGGCCGGCAGACCAGCGCCAACAGCCCGGTGCCGGCCTGAGAATCATTCTCGCCAACCCGTTCTGATACATCGCATTGACGCCAGATTGGTGGACAGCCTCCCACCGTCTGGCTACAATGCGACCTTCCATTGGGGAGTAGCCGCCCTGATCTCACCGCGCCGCGCAATGCGGCACCCGGAAGACAGGGGCGTACGTCAACAGACTTGACCGCGATGCGGTTATGGCGTGCGCAGCATGGGACCTTGTGTCCGACGCCTGGCGAGACCGATGACCATACCTTTCTGGCCGGGCCGGGAAAGGTGTGCGTCATTGGCATCTCGCGAGATGCGTTTGCGGCCCGGTTATTCAACCTATAACAATGGAATCGTTCCTCGTCTCCACAGGCATCGTCGCGCTCGCTGAAATGGGCGACAAGACGCAACTGCTTTCGCTCGTGCTGGCCGCACGGTATCGCCGGCCGCTGCCGATCATCCTCGGCATCCTGATCGCCACGCTGGTCAACCACGGCTTTGCCGGCGCGCTGGGCGGATGGATCACCGGCGTGGTGGGCGCCAACCTGCTGCGCTGGATTCTGGGCCTGGGCTTCATCGCCATGGCCGGCTGGATGCTGATTCCCGACAAGCTCGACGACGCCGAGGAAGCCAGGCCGGTCAAGGGTGCGCTGGGCATCCTCGGCACCACGATCGTGGCCTTCTTCTTCGCCGAGATGGGCGACAAGACGCAGATCGCCACCGTGGCACTGGCCGCACGCTTCCATGGCGAAGTGCTGGCCGTGGTGGCTGGCACCACGTTCGGCATGATGCTGGCCAACGCGCCTGCCGTGCTGCTGGGCGACAAGTTCGCCAACAAGATGCCAATCGCGCTGGTGCACAAGATTGCAGCTGCGATTTTTCTGGTGCTGGGTCTGCTTGCGCTGTTCAACGTGGGCGGCTGAGCGAAGCCGCCGTCGGCCCATAAAAAAACGGGGCCGAAGCCCCGTTCAAACCCTCGCCGGTCCGGTACAGCCGGCTGCTGACTGCGCAGCCTCCGGACCGTCGATCACCGATGCCCGGTCAAATTCAGTTGGTCGTTTTGGCGCCGCCCTCGAACCACTGGCCCAGCAGCGCGCGCTCGTCGTCCGTGATCTGCGTGACGTTGCCCAGCGGCATCGCCTTCTGCTGCACGGCCTGCTGGTAAATCAGCTGTGCGTGCGACTTGATGCCGTCCACGCTGTCCAGCTTGATGCCCTTGGCGGCCGTCGGCATCATCTTCGGCTGCTCGGCATGGCACTGCACGCAGCGCGTATTCATGATCTCCTGCACCTTGACGAAGCTCACGGCCGTGGCCGCGGCATCGCCTTCGCCATTTCTGGCCACCTGCGGCCGCGGCTGCGGGGCGATCAGGAAGGCCACCAGGCCCAGGCACGCCACGCCGGCCGCCGGCCACGCGATGTTGATCTTGCCCTTGTGCTTCAGGATGAAGAACTGGCGGATCAGCACGCCGGCCAGCATGACCAGGATCAGCACCACCCAGTTGTTCTTGGCCGCGTAAGTCATGCTGTAGTGGTTCGACAGCATCGCAAACAGCACCGGCAGCGTGAAGTAGGTGTTGTGCACGCTGCGCTGCTTGCCGCGCTTGCCGTGGATCGGGTCCACCGGCTGGCCGGCCTTCAGTGCCGCCACCACCTTGCGCTGGCCCGGGATGATCCAGAACAGCACGTTGGCGCTCATGATCGTGGCGATCATCGCGCCGGTCAGCAGGAATGCCGCGCGGCCCGAGAAGATGTGGCAGGCCACGAAAGCGGCCACCGCCACGTAGATCGCCACCAGGATGCCCACCGTCTTGTCGCTCTTGCCGAAGATGCGGCAGATTGCGTCATAGACGACCCAGCCCACGATCAGGTACGACACGGCGAAGCCCACGGCCGCGCCCGGCGACATGTCGTAGACGTTCTTGTCGATCAGGAACGTGCTGGCATTGAACAGGTACAGCACCACCAGCAGCGCAAAGCCGCTCATCCACGTGGAATACGACTCCCAGTAGAACCAGTGCAGGTTCTCGGGCAGCGATTTCGGCGCGGTGAGGTATTTCTGCGGGTTGTAGAAGCCGCCGCCGTGCACCGCCCACAGTTCGCCATCCACGCCCTTTTCCTTCAGGCCGGAATCGTTCGGGCGGGTCAGGCTGTTGTCGAGCCAGACGAAATAGAACGACGAGCCGATCCACGCAATCGCCGTGATGACGTGCAGCCAGCGCAAGAGCAGATTGGCCCAGTCGAGAATGTAGCCTTCCATGATGTGTCTCCTTACCCTTCCGCCTGAATCAGCTACCGCGGTAGGTCGAGTACGACCACGGCGACACCAGCAGCGGCACGTGGTAGTGCGCGCTCGTATCGGCAATGCCGAAGCGCAGGGTCACCACGTCGAGGAAGGCCGGTTCGGGCAGCTTGACGCCCAGGGCACGGAAATAGTCGCCGGCGCCGAAGTCGAGTTCGTAGACGCCCGGCTGCAGGTCGGCACCTTCCAGCAGCGGCTGGTCGGCACGGCCATCGTGGTTGGTCCGCAGCGATTTCAGGGTCTCGCGACGATTGTCGACAATTTTATGCAGGGTAACCGACATGCCGGCGCCGGGCGTGCCCGCGGCCGTGTCGAGAACGTGAGTGGTCAAGCGTCCCATCCTGTTCTTCCTTTGGAGTGTGGGTTGTGAGGGGCGCCGCTGCCTTCACTAGCACCATTTGTGGGAATGGTGCCCGCTCGGTACGTGTTTCAACGCATCCCGGCGCTGGATTGGTGCGAGGCGACAATGCGCCTGCCCCATCCGTAAGACAACTCGGTAAATACCCGTAGTTGTCGAAAACCGTGGTCGGTTTTGTTGACAATGGTGCTTGCATATCCAAATAATTGTCAACAATTTTTAGATCGGCGAGCCCGAATGATCGATATCAAGACCTTTGATGTTGATGGGTGGGCGGCTCGCTACGATCGCTGACCATCGCCTCCCAGTTTTCACGAGTGCCCAGCATGTCCAAGAATCTCAAGCTGATTGCCGCCGCCGACGCGTTGCCGGCGCCCTTCGACAACAAGCCCGCCCGCAAGGGGTCGGTGGAAGAGCGCATGTATCACGAGATCTACGACGCGATCATGGAGCACCGCCTGCCCCCGCGCACCAAGCTGACCGAGCATTCGCTTTGCGAAATCTATGCCACCGCACGTCACACGGTGCGCAAGGTGCTGTCCCGGCTGGCCGCCGACGGCATGGTGGACCTGGAGCCGAACCGCGGCGCGTTCATTGCCAGCCCGTCCACCGACGAGGCGCACGACATGTTCGAACTGCGCCAGATGCTGGAGCGCGCGGTGCTGGAAAAGCTCGCGTCCCTGCCGAACGTGCGCAGCGTCATTGCCCCGCTGCGCAAGATGGTGAACGACGAACGCCAGGCCTTCCTGACGCACGAGCGTCCGCGCTGGATCCGCCTGTCGGCCGAATTCCACACCGCGCTGGCCGAGCTCTCGGGCAACGCGCTGCTGGTGACGATGATGCGCCGGCTGGTCTCGCGCACCACGCTGATGATCGCCAGCGTGGAAGCCCCCGGCCACAACGCCTGCTCGTTCGACGAGCACGACGAGATTCTCGACGCACTGGAACAGGGCGACGCCGCACTGGCCCAGTCGCGCATGGCGCACCACCTTGGCGCCTGCGCGGAACGCGTACAGCCGGACGAACCCGGCAACTTCGATCTGCGCAGCGTGCTGGGCCGCTCCACCTAGCGCATTGTCCCCGCCGCCGGGCAACAGCAGTCCCTTGTTGCCGATGCAGGCCCACCGGTTTTCGCCGCTAAACAAGCCCGTCAGAGGCGCGGCGCCAGACCGGACAAGAACCGCCAACAATCGCCCGTCACAAGAGGCGTCGACAAGGTGGTCGCGGGCATAACCCGGCGTGCGTTCCCAAAACCAAAGGAGAGGAGACACACCCATGAATTCCGCAAGCACCTCGGTCCCCACGGACCTGACAAACGAGCGGCTGCCCTCCGGGCGGTTGCTGGCGCTGGGCCTGCAGCACGTGCTGGTGATGTATGCCGGCACGGTGGCGGTTCCGCTCATCGTCGGCGGTGCGCTCAAGCTTCCCAAGGACCAGCTCGCCTTCCTCATCAACGCCGACCTGTTCGCGGCCGGCCTGGCCACGCTGATCCAGGCCATCGGCTTCTGGAAGTTCGGCATCCGCATGCCGGTGATGATGGGCGTCACGTTCGCGTCGGTGGCGCCGATGATCGCCATCGGCAACGATCCCAATGTGGGCCTGCTCGGCATCTACGGCGCGGTGATCGCCTCGGGACTGTTCGGGATACTGATCGCACCGATGATGGGCCGCATGCTGGGCCTCTTCCCGCCGGTGGTGACGGGTACGGTGATCACGCTGATCGGCGTGTCGCTGATGCGGGTGGGCATCAACTGGGCCGGCGGCGGGCAGCCCACCACGCGCGCCGTGATCGACGGCGTGGTCAAGGAGGTGCCGAACCTCGCCTATGGCGACCTCGGCAACCTCGCCATCGCGGGCGTGACGCTGCTGGTGATCCTGCTGCTGACGCGCTTCGGCCGTGGCCTGGTAGCCAACTGCGCGGTGCTCATCGGCATCATCGTCGGCACGTTCGTGGCCATGGCGTTCGGCAAGGTGTCGTTCGACGGGCTGCATGACGCCAGCTTCGTGGCCGTCATCACGCCGCTGCACTTCGGCATGCCGACCTTCGAGGTCACCGCCATCCTGTCGATGTGCATCGTCATGCTGATCACGCTGGTGGAGTCCACCGGCATGTTCCTGGCGCTCTCCGACATCACCGGCCGCAGGCTCAGCCCGAAGGACCTCACCGCCGGCCTGCGCGCCGACGGCCTGGGCACCGTCATCGGCGGCATCTTCAACACGTTCCCGTACACGTCGTTCTCGCAGAACGTGGGCCTGGTCACCGTGACCGGCGTGCGCTCGCGCTACGTGGCGGCCGCCGGCGGCCTGATCCTGATCGCCTTCGGCCTGTTCCCGAAGATGGCCCACGTGGTGGCATCGGTGCCGCAGTTCGTGCTGGGCGGCGCCGGCATCGTGATGTTCGGCATGGTGGCCGCCACCGGCATCCGCATCCTGGGCAGCTGCGATTTCAACCGCAACCGCCACAACCTCTTCATCGTGGCGATCTCGATCGGCTTCGGCATGATCCCGACGCTCTCGCCCACGCTGTTCCAGTACCTGCCGAAGTGGACCGACCCGTTCACCCACAGCGGCATCGTGCTCGGAACGATCGTGGCCGTGGTGCTGAACCTGTTCTTCAACGGCATCCAGTCGGCCGAGGAAGCCATGCGCAACGCCGCCGCGAACTCCCACGGCACGGAGTAACCCCGCAGACAATTGATATCCCACAATCGGTTTCGACAATCGGTCCCGGACAATCTGGGCCCAGATGTCGGCCAGGTTGTCAAGCTCGCAAGTGGTCCTCTGGCACGCGCTTTGCGTAGGCAAGTGCGCTCCAGGTATCGGGCCCTTGTGGGCGGCAGTTTGAATTTCTCTCCTGAAGCAGACACAACGAGATGACACACGATAACTATCCACGCGATCTCATCGGCTACGGCGCAAAGCCGCCGCACGCCCGCTGGCCGGGCGGGGCGCGCGTCGCGCTGCAGTTCGTGCTCAATTACGAGGAAGGCGGCGAGAACTGCGTGCTGCATGGCGACGCCGCGTCCGAGCAGTTCCTCTCCGAGATCATCGGTGCCGCGGCCTACCCCGCGCGGCACATGAGCATGGAAGGCGTCTACGAATATGGCTCGCGCGCCGGCGTCTGGCGCATCCTGCGAGAGTTCGAGCGGCGCGGGCTGCCGCTGACCATCTTCGGCGTGTCGATGGCACTGCAGCGCCATCCGGACCTCACGCGCGCGTTCGTCGAGCTGGGCCACGAGATCGCCTGCCATGGCTGGCGCTGGATTCACTACCAGAACATCGACGAGGCCACCGAGCGCGAACACATGCGCATCGGCATGCAGATCATCAAGGACCTGACCGGCGAGATGCCGCTGGGCTGGTACACCGGCCGCGACAGCCCCAACACGCGCAAGCTCGTGGTGGAGCACGGCGGCCTGCTGTACGACTCGGACTACTACGGCGACGACCTGCCCTTCTGGACCGAGGTGGAAGTGACCGGCGGCCAGAAGAAGCCGCACCTGGTGGTGCCCTACACGCTCGACTCCAACGACATGCGCTTTGCCACGCCGCAGGGCTTCAACACGGGCGAGCAGTTCTTCCAGTACCTGAAGGACGCGTTCGACGTGCTGTACGCCGAAGGCGATCCCAGCGGGATCGACCAGCCCAAGATGCTGTCGGTGGGCATGCACTGCCGCCTGCTGGGCCGGCCGGGACGCTTCCGCGCGCTGCAGCGCTTCCTGGACTACGTGCAGTCGCACGACAAGGTATGGATCTGCCGGCGCGTCGATATCGCGCGCCACTGGATCGAGACCCACCCGTACCGGAGCCAGGCATGAGCCAGACCACTTTCACGATCACGCAACTGAACAACATGCCCGAGGCCGAGTTCGTCAAGGTCCTCGGTGGCATCTACGAACACTCGCCCTGGTTCGCCGAGGCAGCCGCGCAGCAGCGACCGTTCGCCAATACGGCGGAACTGGCGGCCGCGCTGCGCCAGGCCGTGGACGCATCGGGACAAGACGCGCAACTGAAGCTCGTGCGTGCCCACCCTGAGCTGGCCGGCAAGGCCGCGGTGCGCGGCGAGCTGACCGCCGAATCCACGCGCGAGCAGGCGGGCGCCGGGCTGGACCAGTGCACGCCCGAGGAATTCCAGCGCCTGCAGGCGCTGAACGACGCCTACAACCGCAAGTTCGGCTTCCCGTTCATCCTGGCTGTTCGCGGCTATGACCGCCACGGCATCATCGACGCCTTTGCAACCCGCATCGAAAACGAGCCCGCTGTCGAGTTGCAAACTTGCATCAACCAGATCCATCGCATTGCGCAGTTCCGCCTGAACGACTTAGTATCCGCCTGAAAAAAAATCCACGGCAGTCAAAGAGAGAGAAATCCAGCAACGTTCGGCGAAGAATCATCGCTGTCAAATAGGTACCCGGCCGCGCCAGCCTCCACAGCACAATGGGTTGCTGTGCGCAGCCGAGGGACCAGGCAGAGAAGGCCCGGCAGGGCCCCGGCACACAAGAAAACGTTCTGAGCAGCATCACAACCACGGAGGTCTTACATGAAGAAGCAGTACAAGCCGGCTATCAAGCTGGCGGCAATCGCGGCCACACTTTTTTCCGGCGCAGCCATGGCCCAGTCCAGCGTCACGCTGTACGGCCAGGCTGACATGTTCGTCGGCGGCATCAAGAGCCCGGGCAGCGGCGACCGCGCCTACGTTGCCAACTCGGGCGGCATGCAAACCTCGTACTGGGGCATCAAGGGTACCGAGGACCTGGGCATGGGCACCAAGGCCATCTTCGACCTGAACGGCTTCTTCCGCACCGACTCCGGCAGCGGCGGCCGTTTCAACGGCGACTCGATGTTCAGCCGTAACGCATACGTCGGCCTGCAGAACGACCGCTTCGGCGCCGTGAAGCTGGGCCGCAACACCACGCCGTACTTCGTCTCCACGATCCTGTTCAACCCGCTGGTTGACTCGTACGTGTTCAGCCCGATGATCTTCCACACGTACTTCGGCGCCAACAACGGCAGCGTGTACGACCCGGGCATCATCGGCGACTCCGGCTGGAACAACTCGGTGGTGTACTCGACGCCGAATTTCGGTGGCCTGACCGCCAACTTCATCTACAGCTTCGGCGAATCGGCCGGCAACTCGGGCAAGAACAAGTGGGGCGGCAACGTGACCTACTTCTCGGGCCCGATCGCCGCCACGCTGGCGTTCCAGCAGGTCAAGTTCGACAACACCCCGTTCGACCTGACCAACCCGCCGACCACGCCGAACGCGAACACGCCGTACATCGTGGGCTTCGACAAGCAGACCGCGGTGCAGGCCGGCGCCTCGTACGACTTCAAGGTCCTGAAGGTGTTCCTGCAAGGCCAGTACATCAAGACCGATGTGAACGCCAACCCGAACGGCGATATCAAGCACATCGACGGACAGGGCGGTGTCTCGGTGCCGGTGGGCGCGGGCAATGTCCTGGCCTCGTACACCTACGGTCGCGTGCTGAACGAAGTGTCGAGCTTCAAGCGCAACACGTTTGCCGTGGCGTACGACTACAACCTGTCGAAGCGCACCGACGTGTACGCCGCCTACTACTACGACAAGATCGTGGGCCTGGAGCACGGCGACAGCTTCGGCGTGGGTGTCCGCCACAAGTTCTGAAGTCTGGGAACGCGGGGCCGCGGCCCCGGCATCACTGGAAGCCTGCCCTTGCGGCAGGCTTTTTCTTGCGCGCAACAGTACGCCAGGCGCCACAATGCTGCGCCGCAACGCGTGATGACGCAGATGCAGCAAGATGGGAAGCCATTGCTTCATAGCCCGATTCAATTGGCTACCCGCCCCCGTTCTACCTAGATTGGTTTTCCGGACTGTGTGCCGGACCACGTAAAACAGGACGAGTGAGGTGACGCATGCGGCGCTATGTGAAATCCCGATCGGAACTGATGGCTATCCTGAGCCAGTGCCTGGACAACAATCCGGAGTGCGGTGAAGTGGAATTGCACGCGATGCGTGTGCACCAACCCGACCACACCGGTTGCAACTGGAGCGCTGAAGTCGACTTTCGCCAGGAAACCTTCGACGATCTGGCACAGCAGATGGCCGCGGCCCGTTCGATCATCGTGGTGATGCGGGAGCAGTACAACGTGCTGCAGTGATGCAAGGACTGGGCACGCCTCGTGCGTATTGACCCGCCGACGCGCTGACACCCCGGCAGACGTGCCAGCGCACCGACAAAAAAACCGGGCCGCGACATATCGCGGCCCGGTTTCTTTTTGCGACCATCTGATCTGCAACGCGTGCAGATCGCGTGGCGAGACTTAGCGGATGGCGCCAGCCTCGGCCACGGCCACGGCCGTCATGTTGACGATGCGGCGGGTGGTGGCCTGCGGGTTCAGGATGTGCACCGGCTTGGCCGCGCCCAACAGGATCGGGCCCACCGTCACGCCCTGGCCGCCCGTCATCTTGAGCAGGTTGAACGCGATGTTGGCGGCGTCCAGCGTCGGCATCACCAGCAGGTTGGCGCTGCCGGCCAGCTTCGTCGTCGGCAGGAAGTGACGGCGCACGTCTTCGTCGAGCGCGGCATCGCCCTGCATCTCGCCTTCCACTTCCAGTTCCGGCGCCAGTCGGGCCAGAATCGCCGCGGCTTCACGCATCTTGCGCGCCGACGGACGGGTCGACGAACCGAACATCGAGTGCGACATCAGCGCCACCTTCGGATGCAGGCCGAAGCGTGCAATTTCCTTGGCGGCGAGTTGCGTGATGGCTGCCAGTTCCTCGGCGCTCGGGTCATCGTTCACGAACGTGTCGGTGATGAACAGCGTGTGCTTCTCCAGCATCAGCGCGTTCATGGCCGCGAACACCTTGGCGTCCGGTGCCAGGCCAATCACGTCGCGCACGTGCTCGAGGTGCGCCTCGAAACGGCCCACCGTGCCGCACAGCAGCGCATCGGCGTCGCCCATGTGCATCAGCATGGTGCCAATCAGCGTGTTGGAACGGCGCAGCGCCACCTTTGCCATGTCCGGCGTCACGCCATCGCGGCCACGCAGCGCGTGGTATTCCTCGTGATACGCGCGGTAGCGCGGATCGTCTTCCGGATTGATCAGCTCGAAATCCACACCGGGACGCAGGCGCAGGCCGGCCTTCTCGATGCGCATCTGGATCACGTGCGGACGACCGATCAGGATGGGACGCGCCAGGCCTTCATCAACCACGCCCTGGACGGCGCGCAGCACGCGCTCTTCCTCGCCCTCGGCGTAGGCCACGCGCTTCGGTGCGGCCTTGGCGGCCGAGAACACCGGCTTCATGATCAGGCCGGTGTGATAGACGTAGCTGGTCAGCTGCTGGCGATACGCTTCCAGATCCTTGATCGGGCGCGTGGCCACGCCCGACTCTTCGGCAGCCTTGGCCACGGCCGGCGCGATCTTCTCGATCAGGCGCTGGTCGAACGGCGTCGGGATGATGTAGTCGGGGCCGAACTTCAGTTCACGACCGCCGTAGGCAGCGGCCACGGCGTCGTTCAGTTCGGCTTCGGCCAGCTCGGCGATGGCCTTCACGCAGGCCAGCTTCATTTCTTCCGTGATCTTCGTGGCGCCGCAATCGAGCGCGCCGCGGAAGATGTACGGGAAGCACAGCACGTTGTTCACCTGGTTCGGATAGTCCGAACGGCCGGTGGCGATGATGCAGTCGGGGCGCGCGGCCTTGGCCACTTCCGGACGGATCTCCGGCTCCGGGTTCGCTAGCGCCAGGATGATGGGCCGATCGGCCATGGTCTTGACCATGTCGCCGGTCAGCACGCCTGCCGTGGAGCAACCCAGGAAGACGTCGGCGTTCTTGACGATATCGGCCAGCGTGCGGTCCGAGGTGTCCTGCGCGTAGCGGGCCTTGTTGGCCTCCATGTTCGCGTCGCGGCCCTGGAAAATCACGCCCTTCGAATCCACCACGAAAACGTTCTCGCGCTTCACGCCCAGGCTCACCATGGTGTCCAGGCAGGCGATGGCGGCGGCGCCGGCACCCGACACGGCCAGCTTGACCTTGCCGATTTCCTTGCCCACCACCTTCAGGCCATTCAGCAGCGCGGCGGCCGAGATGATGGCGGTACCGTGCTGGTCGTCGTGGAAGACGGGGATGTTCATGCGCTCGCGCAGCTTCTTCTCGATGTAGAAGCACTCGGGCGCCTTGATGTCCTCAAGGTTCACGCCGCCGAGCGTCGGCTCCAGCGCGGCCACGATTTCCACGATCTTGTCCGGGTCGCGCGCGTCGAGCTCGATGTCGAACACGTCGATGCCGGCAAACTTCTTGAACAGGCAGCCCTTGCCTTCCATCACCGGCTTGCCGGCCAGCGGACCGATGTCGCCCAGGCCCAGCACGGCGGTACCGTTGGTGATCACGGCCACGAGGTTGGCGCGCGAGGTGTACTCGGCGGCCATGGCGGGATCCTTGTGGATCTCCTCGCAGGCGTAGGCCACGCCCGGCGAATACGCCAGCGACAGGTCGCGCTGGTTGGACAGCGCCTTGGTGGCCGTTACCTGGATCTTCCCCTTCGTCGGGCTGCGGTGGTATTCCAGCGCGGCCAGGCGCAGTTGTGCTTCAGGGCTGTTCGGGGCGTGTTGCGGTGCATCACCGCTGGTCTTGCTGCTCATTCTGCGTGTCCGGGAAAGAGAAGGCTGAAAAAAACGAGGAGCCATTCTAGCCCAGCCATCTCGCGCTGGCGGCCCCTTTGCAGCGGTCCGGACAGTGTTTTTGCCGCGTGGGAAGCAAAAAGGGCTTTTACCGGGCGGTACGCCACAGCATGCGCGCCGCCAATGAACAAATTCGTGGACGAATGTCGACGAATGCATGCGAAAAACGGCCGTCGCATCGCCGGAAAAGCAGCTGCCACGCGATCCGATATTGCACTGCAGCGCACGCGCGCGCACGAGCAACGGACATGTCGAGCGACTGCAGCAAGCACTACGGCGTGCGTTCCTTCTCGACCTCCAGCGTCACCCTGCGCGGTCGTCCGCTTTCGCCGGGGAAGTCCGTGAAGGCGCTGCGGATCATGTAGGGCATCACCGCGGTCAGGCTGCCGCCTTCGGTCGTGTTGCGCGCGGTCACCTGGTACACGCGCTTGCCGCTGGCGGCATCCTTGAAGAACACGCGCAGGTTCGAAAACGTCACCGGCACGTCGCGCACCACGGTCTGCGGCGGCCAGTAGCCCGGACCCCATCCGTACGGACCCCACGGGCGATACCAGCCATAAGGCCCCCAGTACGGTCCCCACGGTCCGTACCATGGATCGGGGTACACGGTTTCGGCCACGCGCACGAAGCCGGGCGCGGCGTCATAGTCCATCGACACCAGATAGCGCGCCTGCTTCGCGGGCGCCTGCTCGAAGCCCGCGCCGGACAGCGCCTGCGCCAGCCACACTTCATAGGTCTGGCGATCGAGCTGCGCCTCCTGTTGGGGCGTGTGCTCGAAGGCGTAGGTGCGCGGCGGATCGTTGGCCCAGTTGCCGTCCCGGAACGAGGTCACCTCGGTGGTCACGGTGCTGGCGCATCCCGCCAGCCACAAGGCAGCCAGCGCCACCAGCGCCCATTTGCCCACCCCCGTCGCACCCCTTCTGCCCCACGTCACTGCGGATCGCCACATCGCCACACCTCTTGTTCTGGTTCGTTCAACGTTTCCTGAGACACGAACGGCCACGGCAAATTCCCCAAGCCGCGCTGGCGCGAGGCAGTTCCGAAAGCCCTTGGCTACAATGGGGACTTCAGGGCCCCATTCACCCTTCACGGCCTGCCGCCCCCGGTCATCTCCGAAGACAGGATTCCCCATGCTGCGCACCGACACGCCCGTTACCGTCTACCGCAAGGACTATACCCCGCCCGCGTTCGCCATCGAACACGTCGACCTCGTGCTCGACCTCGATCCCCAGCGCACCATCGTCACCAGCACGCTCAAGCTGCAACGCAGCGGTGGCGCCGATGCCCCGCTCGTGCTGAGCGGCGAGGCGCTGGAACTGCTCGGCATCAAGCTCGATGGCCAGCCGTTCACCGCCTTCAGCGCCGACGACGACACGCTGACGCTGTCCGGTCTGCCCGCGCAGTGCACCGTGGAAATCACCGTGGCCTGCAACCCGGCGGCCAACACCACGCTGTCCGGCCTCTATGTGTCGAATGGCAATTTCTTTACGCAGTGCGAGGCCGAAGGCTTCCGCCGCATCACGTACTTCCTCGACCGGCCGGACGTGATGACCACCTATCGCGTTACGCTGCGCGCGAACCGCGCGGCCTGCCCGGTGCTGCTGTCGAACGGCAACCTGCTGTCGGAACGCGAGCTGCCCGACGGCCGTCATGAAGCGGTCTGGGAAGACCCGTTCCGCAAGCCGTCGTACCTGTTCGCGCTGGTGGCGGGCAAGCTGGAGCGCATCGAGGAACGTATCGTCTCGGCCTCGGGCAAGGAAAAGCTGCTGCAGGTGTGGGTGGAGCCGCAGGACCTGGACAAGACCCGCCATGCGATGGATTCGCTGATTCATTCGATCCGCTGGGACGAACGCCGCTTCGGCCTGGAGCTGGACCTGGACCGCTTCATGATCGTGGCGGTCAGCGACTTCAACATGGGCGCGATGGAGAACAAGGGCCTGAACATCTTCAATACGAAGTACGTGCTGGCCAACGCGCAGACCGCCACGGACGTGGACTTTGCCAACATCGAGTCGGTGGTGGCGCACGAGTACTTCCACAACTGGACCGGCAACCGCGTGACCTGCCGCGACTGGTTCCAGCTTTCGCTCAAGGAAGGCCTGACGGTGTTCCGCGACCAGGAATTCTCGGCCGACATGATGGGCTCGGAGTCGGGCCGTGCGGTCAAGCGCATCGAGGACGTGCGCGTGCTGCGCCAGGTGCAGTTCCCCGAGGATGCCGGCCCGATGGCCCACCCGGTGCGCCCCGACAGCTACGAGGAAATCAACAACTTCTACACGGTCACGGTGTACGAAAAAGGCGCCGAGGTCGTGCGCATGTACCAGACCCTGCTGGGCCGCGACGGCTTCCGCAAGGGCATGGACCTCTACTTCCAGCGCCATGACGGCCAAGCCGTGACCTGCGACGATTTCCGCGCCGCCATGGCCGATGCCAATGGCCGCGACCTCACGCAGTTCGGCCTCTGGTACAGCCAGGCCGGCACGCCGGTGGTCACGGCAAAGACGCAATGGGACGCCGCCGCGGGTGCGCTCACGCTGACGCTGACGCAGCGCTGCCCGAAGGTCGGCATCGAGACGCGGGCCGGCTCACCGGACAAGCAACCGTTCCACATCCCGTTCGCGCTCGGCCTGATCGACGCCGAAGGCAACGACCTGCCGCTGCAGCTCGACGGTGAAGCCCAGCCCGCCGGCACCACGCGCGTGCTGGACTTCACACAGGCCGAGCAGACCTTCCGCTTCGTCGGCCTGCCGAAGGGTGCCAGTGCGCCGCTGCCTTCGCTGCTGCGCAATTTCTCGGCGCCCGTGGTGGTCGACTACGAATACAGCGATGCCGAGCTGACCTTCCTGCTGGCACACGATGCCGACGCCTTCAACCGCTGGGAAGCCGGCCAGCGGCTGGCCACGCGCGCGCTGCTGCAACTGGTGGCCGATGTGCAGGCACGCCGCGAACTGAAGCTCGACCCGGCGCTGGTGGCCGCGTTCCGCACGGTGCTGACCGACGGCACGCTGAACCCCGCGTTCCGCGAGCAGGCGCTGATGCTGCCGGCCGAGGCTTACCTGGCCGAGCGCATGGGCGTGGCCGACCCGACCGCGATTCACCGCGCCCGCCTGTTCATGCGCGAAGGCCTGGCCAGCGCGCTCAAGGCCGAATGGCTGGCGGCCTATCGCGCCAATGAAACGCCGGGCGACTACAGCCCGGACGCCGACTCCATGGCCAGGCGCGCGCTGCGCAACCTCGCGCTCGGCTACCTGGCCGACAGCGGCGACGCCGACATGCAGGCGCTGGCAGACCAGCACTACGCCCGGAGCGACAACATGACCGACCGCTTCGCCGCGCTGTCGGCGCTGGTCAACAGCTTCGCACCGGGCCGCGAGCATGCGCTCGCCGACTTCTACGAGCGCTTCGAGAACGATGCGCTGGTCATCGACAAATGGTTCTCGCTGCAAGGCATGCAGCGCGGCGAGGTGGGCCCCCGCGCCGGCAAGCGCACCATCGACACGGTACGGGCGCTGATGGAACACCCGGCGTTCAACCTGCGCAACCCGAACCGCGCGCGCTCGCTGATCTTCAGCTTCTGCTCGGGCAACCCGGCCCAGTTCCACGCCGAGGACGGCTCCGGCTACGCGTTCTGGGCAGACCAGGTGCTGGCGCTCGACGCGATCAACCCGCAGGTGGCCGCGCGCCTGGCACGGGTGCTGGACCGCTGGCAGAAGTACGAAATTCCGCTGCGCGACCGCATGCGTGCCGCGCTGGAGCGCGTGGCGGCATCGGCCACGCTGTCGCGCGACGTGCGCGAGATCGTCGGCAAATCGCTGGCGAGCTGATGTGCAATGCAAGGCGCGCGGGGGCCGAAAACGGCCTGTCCGCAGCGCCGGCCCTGTAGAATGGCGGCCATCCAAGGAGAACCCCCACCATGACACGCATCAGCCTCACCCGCTATCTGGTCGAGGAGCAGCGCAAGCACAACACGATCCAGCCGGAACTCCGCCTGCTGATCGAAGTGGTTGCGCGCGCCTGCAAGGCCATTTCCAACGCCGTCAGCAAGGGCGCCCTCGCGGGCGTGCTGGGCTCGGCCGGCACCGGCAACGTGCAGGGCGAAACGCAGCAGAAGCTCGACGTGATCGCCAACGAAGTGCTGCTGGACGCCAACGAGTGGGGCGGCCACCTGGCGGCCATGGCGTCGGAGGAAATGGACTCGTTCTACGAGATTCCGAACCGCTATCCGAAGGGCGAGTACCTGTTGCTGTTCGATCCGCTCGACGGCTCGTCGAACATCGACGTGAACGTGTCGATCGGCACGATCTTCTCGGTGCTGCACATGCACAAGCCGGGCGAGACCGTGACCGAGGATGACTTCATGCAGCCCGGCACGCACCAGGTGGCAGCCGGCTATGCCGTGTACGGCCCGCAGACCACGCTGGTGCTGACCGTCGGCAACGGCGTGCACATGTTCACGCTCGACCGCGAGGCCGGCAGCTTCGTACTGACGCAGCAGGACGTGAAGATTCCGGAAGACACCAAGGAATTCGCGATCAACATGTCCAACATGCGCCACTGGGCCCCTCCCGTGCGCCAGTACATCGACGAATGCCTGGCCGGCGAGGATGGTCCGCGCGGCAAGAACTTCAACATGCGCTGGATTGCCTCGATGGTGGCCGATGTGCACCGCATTCTCACGCGCGGCGGCATCTTCATGTACCCGTGGGACAAGCGCGAACCCGAGAAGCCGGGCAAGCTGCGCCTGATGTACGAGGCCAACCCGATGGCCTTCCTGGTGGAACAGGCCGGCGGCGCCGCCACCAACGGGCTGGAGCGCATTCTCGATGTCACGCCAACCAAGCTGCACCAGCGCGTGTCGGTGGTACTGGGCTCGAAGAACGAGGTGGATCGCGTGACGCGTTACCACCAGGAGGCGGCCGCGAAGGCCTGATGTCTTCCCGGTAGTCATAAGACACAGGGCGCTGCGGCGCCCTGTTTTCATATCAGGCGGCGATGTGCCATTGCATGCGCCAGGTCACCGATGCGCCAGGCGGCAGGCTCTGCAGGCCGGTGCCCTCCCAGCCGCGCGCGGCCAGGTTGACCGCGTCGGCCACGTGCGAGACCGGTTCCAGGCAGAAGAAGCCGCCGTTGGCAGGCGCGTGCAGCACCAGGTGGTCGAGCCCCTCCCCCGCCCGCAGCATCAGCGACGCGCCATCGAGGCGCTTCACGGTGGCCATGCGCCGCCAGCCGCTGTAGTACACGCTGAAATCCGACTCCGGCAGGTTGCGCTCGCGCAGGAAGCGCTCGCGGTCGCCCACGGCGGTACGCGCCGTGGCCACGCCGCCCGCATCGGCCGGCCACATGTGGGCGGCGTCGAACTGGAGACGCATGCCCGGTACGCGGGCCAGGAACGGATGAAAGCCCCCACCTACCGGCATGGCCGTTTCACCATCGTTGCCGACAGTCAACTCGGCATCGAGGCCCTCGTCGCGCAACACCAGCGTTTGCCGGGCATGCATCGGCCACGGCCAGTCATCGCCGGCAGGCGCGTGCGCGAGTTCCATGACGATACGGTCTTCGCCGAGCGTTGCCACGGTCCAGGGCCGCGCGTGGCCGAAACCGTGCATCGCATGGGCCTGCCCCAGATGCGCGGGCAGCGCGATATCCCGGCCCTGCCAGCGGAAGCGGCCTTCGCGAATGCGGTTGGAGAACGGCAGCAGCGGATAGCTGCCGGCCTTGGGCCATAGCTGGGCGTCGAAACCTTGTTCCGGATGCAGCGGCGCAAGCCAGTCGATCACGGTGCCGTCGCCGCGTTCGGTACGCAGGCCGGCCATGCGGCCGCCGAGCGCGGGCGCGACGGTAAGGGTGTGGGGGCCGACGCGGAGGGTGTGGGTGGGTCCGGGTGAGAGCCAGGACATGGATGGTCTCCTGCGACAATCTACGGTTTGCTCCCCTCTCCCGCGCGCGGGAGAGGGGCGGGGGGAGAGGGTGAGCGTTTCAAGAGCGACGCCCCTGATTTGAACCGCCACGCCCTCTCCCCCACCCCCTCTCCCGCCAGCGGGAGAGGGGAGCCAAACACCAGACGCCATTCACGCACTTACTTCAACAGCGTCTCCGGCAGCCACAGCGAGAAGGCCGGCACGTAGGTCACCAGCAGCAGCGCCGCCAGCAACGCGCCGTAGAACGGCCAGATCGTGCGCATGACCTGCCCCACCGACACCCCGCCAATCGCGCAACCCACGAACTGCGTGGTGCCCACCGGCGGCGTATTGAGGCCCAGCGCGCAGTTGATCAGCATCAGCATGCCGAACTGCACCGGGCTCATGCCGTAGTGCATGCAGATTGGCAGGAAGATCGGCGTGCAGATCAGGATGGTGGCCGCCATGTCCAGGAAGGTGCCCAGGACGAACAGCATCACGTTCACCATCAGAAAGATCACCCACGGACTGGTGGAAACCGAGCTCAGGAACTGGCCGGTCAGTTCGGCCACGCCGTACAGGCTGATCATGTAGCCGAACGTGGCCGAGATACCGATCAGCAGCAGCACCACGCCGGTGGTCTTCACCGCCTTGGCCGCCGCCTTGATGAACTGTTCCTTGGTCAGCGAGCGATAGAGGAACACGGTCAGCGTCAGTGCGTACAGCACCGCCACCGCCGCCGACTCCGTCGCGGTGAACACGCCCGACAAAATGCCGGCCAGGATCAGCACCACCACGAACAGGCCCGGCAGCGCCGCCGCCAGCGAATGGCCCACGATCTCCCAGCCCGGGAACTTGCCGGACGGATAACCGCGGCTGCGCGCCACGAAGTAGGCCGCCGCCAGGTTGCAGATCGTCAGGATCAGCGCCGGCAGCACGCCCGCCAGGATCAGCGCGGCAATCGACACCTTGCCGCCCGCGGCCAGCGTGTAGATGATCATGTTGTGGCTGGTCGGCATCAGCGCGCCCACCAGCGCCGCGTGGGTGGTCACGTTGACGGCGTAGTCAGCGTGATAGCCCTCGCGCTTCATCATCGGGATCATCACCGCGCCCATGGCCGAGACGTCGGCCACCGGCGAGCCCGACACGCCGCCAAACAGCGTGCACGCCACCACGTTCGACATGCCCAGCCCACCGCGCACATGGCCGGCCATCGACTTGGCGAAGTTGACGATGCGGTCGGCAATGCCGCCATACAGCATCAGTTCGCCCGCGAAGATGAAGAACGGGATGGCCAGGAACGAGAACGCGTTCATGCCCGACGTCATCTGCTGGAACACCACGGCCAGCGGCAGCCCTTCATAGAGGATGGTGGCCACCGCCGACAGCCCAATGGCGAACGCCACCGGCACGCCCAGGATCAGGAAGCCGAAGAAGCAGACGGTAAGAATGATCAGTGCCATGCCGGCTCCACTTCCGTGCCTTTCAGCACCGCAATGATGTGTTCGATCGAAAACAGCACGATGAGCGCGCCGGCGATGACCGGCGGCAGGTAGCGCCATCCTTCGGAGATGCCCAGCGTCGGCAGCTTGTAGTCCGCCACGGACATCGCCAGGAACGCGCAGTTGTAGGCCATGACAGCGCCGAACACCCCAACCAGCACGTGGATCAGAATCTCCAGCTTGGTACGGAGGTGCGCCGGCAACAGGATCAGCAGCGACTCCAGGCCGATGTGGCCGGCGTCACGCACGCCCACGGCGGTGCCGAGCATGGTCACGTACAGCACCAGCAGCATGGCGATCGACTCCGCCCAGGTGGGGGTGTCGTTGAGCACGTAGCGGCCGAAGACCTGGTAGAGCACCGCGACCACGAGCAAGATCAGCCCGAAGACGCCCACGCCCAGACAGGCGCGGGCCAGCGTGGCACAGAAACGGGTATAGAGATTGGCGTGCACGACCGCCGCCTCGTCGGCGGGGCCGTGCGCGCCATCCGCCGGCGTGGCCGGCGTTGGGGATGGCGAAAGCATGATGAATTCCCTGCTACCTGGCTGCGTGGGTTACTTCGTCTCTTGCGTGCGGCGCACGAGGTCCTTCATCTGCGCGCTGGTGATGAAGCGGTCGTACACGGGCTTCATGGCAGCCTGGAACGACGTCTTGTCCACCTGGATGATCTGCACGCCCGACGCTTCCACGAGCTTGCGCGACTTCAGCTCGCGCTCGTCCCACAGCTTGCGCATGTACGGCACCGAATCCTTGGCGGCCTGGCGCACCATCGCCTGGTCTTCCTTCGACAGGCGATCCCATGCCACCTTCGAGAACAGCAGTATTTCGGGCGCCATCGAATGCTCGGTCAGCGAGTAGTACTTGGCCACCTCGAACTGGCGCGAGCTTTCGTAGCTGGGCCAGTTGTTCTCGGCGCCGTCCACCAGGCCCGTCTTCAGCGCCGTGTAGACCTCGCCCCACGGCATCGGCGTGGCGTTGGCATGCATGGCTTCCAGCAGCGAGACCCACAGGTCGGACTGCTGCACGCGAATCTTCATGCCCTTGGCATCGGCCAGCGTCTTGATCGGACGCTTGGTGGTGTACATCGAGCGCGAGCCGCTGTCATACCAGGCCAGCCCGATGAAGCCGTTCTTCTCGCACGACTTCAAGATGTCGTCGCCAATCGGGCCGTCCAGCACGTGGCGCATGTGCTCGGTGGAGCGGAACAGGAACGGCATGGTCGGCACGATGGTGGCTTCGCAGATGTTGTTCATCGCGGCCGAGTTGACGCGCACCATGGCCAGCGCGCCAATCTTGGTCTGTTCGATCGCATCCTTCTCGCTGCCCAGCGCGCCCTGCGCGAACACCTTGACCGACATCTTGCCGTTCGAGCGCTGCTTGAGCAGATCGCCCATGTAGCGCACGGCCTGCACCGTCGGGTAGTCGTCGGGATGGATGTCGGCGGAGCGGAAATCCGCAGCGTGCACGCCGACCGGCAACGCCACGGCCGTGAAAAGTGCGGCCATCAGGGTACCCAGGCGGGTACGCGAGGAGCGGTGTTGGTACATGTTGGTTGTCTCCAGAGTTGTCAGAGTTATTCGTTAGTCAACACAGGCCCGGCCCGCCTGGCTCGGCGGGCCGCGATTCAAGGCGCTTCAGTCGCGCAGCACCGGTTCGGCGGTACCACGCACACCGGGATGCAGCGCCACCACGGCGCCGGAAAGCGGATCGGTGTCATCGGTACGTATCGACGTGACATAAAGCGTGTCGAGGCCGCTGCCGCCGAACGCGCACATCGCCGGCTTGGCAAACGGCACGGCCAGGCTGCGGTCCAGGCGTCCGTCCGGCGTGAAGCGGTGCACCTGGCCGGCATCGTTGCCGCAGATCCAGTAGCAGCCGTCCGCGTCCACGGCCGCCCCATCGGGCCGGCCCGGATAAGCATTCATGTCGATGAACAGCCGCGCGTTCGATGGCGTGCCGGTCTCGATGTCGTAGTCGTACGCCCACACGGCCTGCCGCGCCGGGTGCGAATCGGACAGGTACATCGTGCGGCCATCGGGGCTGAAGGCCAGCCCGTTCGGCGTGATCAGCTCGGCGCGCACCACGTCGAGCGCGCCGCTGCGCGCATCGAAGCGGTAGAGCTTGCCGTCGGTGGCGGCCAGCGACATGTCCATCACCATCGTGCCGGCCCAGAAGCGGCCCTGCCGGTCGCAGCGGCCGTCGTTGAAGCGCATGCCGGCGCGCGCATGGTCCACCGTGGCCACGCGGCGCGGCGCGGATGCGGGTTGCCCGGCCACCAGCGGGCCGATGCGGAACAGGCCGGTCTCCATGGCCAGCAGCCAGCCGCCGTCGGCGCCCATCGCCATGCAGCCGGCCATCTCGGGCACGGCCCATTGGTCGGTGCGGCCGCTGGCAGGGTCGAAACGCCACAGCGTGCGGTTCGGAATGTCGGTCCAGTACAGCGCGGCCTCGCCTGCGTGCCAGACCGGGCTCTCGCCCACGCCGCAGCGCATGGTGCCGACGCGCTCGAAGGTGTCAGACATCGGGTGCGGTCTCCGTTCAGTCGCCAAACGGCCCGGCCTTGACGAAGGCCCCGCCCTGGTACCAGCCGGCCGGGTCATCGGCCGGCAGCGGCGGCACCGATTCCACCTTGGCGCGGAACTGCTCGGACGACTCCACTGGCCGGAAGCCCAGGCGCGCCGCCTTGCTGTTATCCCACCAGCTGTCGCGATTGGCCGAAGCGCCATAGACGATCAGGAAGCCGACGTTCGGCACGAAGATCGCGCGCTTGACCAGTTGTTCCAGGTCGTCATAGCCGAGCCAGGTCACCAGCATGCGGCGATCCTTCGCCTCGGGGAACGACGAGCCGATGCGCAGCGCCACGGTGTCGATGCCGTAGCGGTCGCTGTAGAAGCTGGCCAGTTGCTCGCCGAACGCCTTGCTCACGCCGTAGTAGCCATCGGGCCGGGCCGGCGTATCGGCGTCGAGCACCTCGCCCTGCTTGTAATAGCCGATTACGTGGTTCGAGCTGGCAAACACGATGCGGCGCACGCCGTGGCGACGCGCTGCTTCGTAGAGGTTGTAAGTGCCCTGGATGTTGGCGGGCAGGATTTCCTCGAACGGACGCTCCACCGACACGCCGCCCAGATGCACCACGGCGTCGACGCCTTCCATCAGCGCATGTACGGCCGCAGCGTCGGCCAGGTCGCACGTCACTACCTCCTCCTGTTCGCGTGCCTCGCCAAGGTTGGCGATATCGGACACACGCACCACATCGGCGTAGCGCTTCAGGCGGTCGCGCAGCACCTTGCCGAGGTTGCCGGCCGCGCCGGTCAGGAGAATGCGATGGCAACGGGCGGTGATGCCATCGAGGGGATCTTGGGAGATTTGAGACATGGTGTCGGGCTACCAGCGTGCGCGCCAATTAGCGCGCATCCGTGACTATTGGAAGTGTTATTGATCTGTCGTCATACAACGCCACTGGAATCTAATCGCGCGCCCTCCTTCGGTCAAGGTGACACCGTATTAGTAAATTCCCTAGAAGTTTTAAGTTGCAGACATGCAGACGTTAATTGCTGCCATGCGAATTTGCGCGCACCGTTTCAGGGATTGGTATAGAAAAATCGCCCGGAACAGCTACCCGCAGCGCGCCGCCTGTCCATATGGATAAAGGGTTTTAAGCCAGCCTATTAACTTACGTGAAACTGACAACATTTTGTTGCAGTGCAAATTAAGCAAATACTGAGGCCGAAACGGCGACTCATTTTTCGCCAATATTTTGTTTTTGGCGTCGGCCTCTACTGTTGCTCATCCACCCAATGTCTCGTCCTATGTCTTGCCTTGTTATTTTTCTGTAAGGTACGATGTCATAGGACATCAGATCACTTGGATTGCCTTTCCCAATCAGGGTGGCACTGGGTGTCCCGGCGCGTGGGAAGCCATTCCCGCCGCGCCACCCATGCACACCGGCGACGTCTTGCCGCGCCAGTCAGCCAGCCTGGCCACGGCAGTTGAACCGCAACGCCGCCGGTTATCCCGCAGCACTCACGCAATAACAAGACAGGATGGAGACTCACACATGAAGCGAGCCCTTGCGCCGTTCGTCACCACAGCCGCGCTTGCAGCCATTGGTGCCGCGGCACCGGCCCATGCGCAGTCCAATGTCACGCTCTACGGCATTGTCGACACCACGATCCGCTACACCACCAACGAGAACGCCGCCGGCAATGCCAAGGTGCAGATGACCGACGGCGTGCTGACCGGCAGCCGTTGGGGCCTGTACGGCGTGGAAGACCTGGGCGCCGGCTACCAGGCCCTGTTCGTGCTCGAATCGGGCTTCTCGCCCGATGCGGGCCAGAGCCTGCAGGGCAACCGCCTGTTCGGCCGCAAGGCTTATGTCGGCTTGCAGGGCGAATTCGGCACCGTGACGCTGGGCCGGCAGTTCACCGTGATCCACGAGGTGATCGCCAGCTACGACGCGATGGCGCTGGCCAACCTGGCCATCGTCGGCTTCCAGGGCGGCAACTACACCGGCGGCGTGCGCCAGGACAACATGATCAAGTACGCCGGCAAGTTCGGCGGCTTCACCATTGCAGCCCAGCATGCGTTCGGCGAGCAGCCGGGCAGCGTGGCAACGTCGTCGTCCACGGGCGGCAGCCTGACCTACGCGGCCGGCCCGTTCATGGTGGCCGGCGGCTACCAGATCATGAAGGACGCCACCACGTACTACAACGTGGCGGTGCCAACGAGCGACCAGAAGGTCTGGACCCTGGGCGGCACGTACACCGCCGGCCCGGCCACGATCTACCTGGGCTACACCAACAGCAACGTCGACAACGCCAACTACAAGAACCAGGCCGGCTACCTGGGCGTGAAGTACGCGTTCAACGCGGCGTGGTCGCTGATTGCACTCGGCACCTATGACCACCTCAAGCACGGCAATGATTCGGGCAACCGCTTCACGGGCGCGATGATGCTCGACTATGCGTTCAGCAAGCGCACCGACGTCTACCTGGAAGCCGACTACACGTCGCTGACCGACGCCTGGCGCACGCTGGGCGCCCAGCCCACGTTCCAGACGCCGTTCTACGGCCACGGCAGCCGTGTGGGCGTGATGGCGGGCCTGCGCCACAAGTTCTGATCCCGCGCGGCAGCGCGGTCAACCGGAAAAGGGGGCGGCTTCGCCCCCTTTTTCATGGCAATGGCGCCGCCCGCAGCATGCGATGCTTGAGCCCTGTTGTTGCAGCGCCGGCCCGGCTGCCACGGCGGCCCGGGAAGTGCGCCCCCAGCGCGCGGATCTGCAAAAATCTGCACAAGGGGCTTCACAAAACCGAAAGTCGCTGATAGTATTGCGGGCTCTATCCGATTCGACGCAAACGCCGCAAACGCAGCAGCAGCGCGGGTCACAGGGTAGAACAGGTTTTACAAGTCAGGATTCGCCGGTGTAGCTCAGTTGGTAGAGCAGCGCATTCGTAATGCGAAGGTCGTAGGTTCGACTCCTATCTCCGGCACCATCACTTGAAGCAAAAAGGGCAACCCAAACGGGTTGCCCTTTTTGCTTTCGGCCCTGCCGCGGCTGCCGCTCAGGACGCCACGCGCGCCGGTTGGTACGGCGACTGCCAGGCTGGCGCGCCGCCGGCCTGCAGCGGCATGAAGCCGTCGCAGCCCAGCATCTGCAGGATGACGGCCTCCATGCGCTCGATCGACGCAGTCTTGGGCAGGTGCTCCACCACGCCGCACCAGTCCAGCGTGGACGGTACCCGCACCCACATGTTGTCGGACAGCAGCAGGATGCGCGCATTGGGCAGCGTCTGATGCAGACGGCGCAGCAGGTACCAGTTGTCGCTGGCATCGCCCGCCATGCCATAGACCACGATGGCAGGCGCGCGGCTCTGTTCGAGCGAGACAATGGCGGCTGGCTCGATGGCGCGCACCGCGCCCAGGCCCGGCATGCGTTCCAGCAGGCGTTGCAGGCCCAGGCGGACCAGCGGCTGGCTTTCGATGACGATGGCGGTCATGTTGTGCTCCCCTGTTGTAGTGATGCAGGGAAATCTGCAAACGCCATGCCAGCCAGATTCTGGCCCGTCACGCAAGTTGCGTGCACTGGCGAACAGACCGGAAAGCCGCGTGGAGACTGGGGGCCGGGTGCCGGCGAAGGCGGCACCGCGGTGTAACGGCCCACGCGCCGGCGGGCCATGGCGTTACGGGTGACGTAACGTGTCACGCGCATCCGTAACACGTCACCCCGCCGTCGGTTCAGGACCCTGGTTCAGGTGACCGTGATGCGATCCTCGATGACGCGCACCTGGCCGCCCGTCTTGTCTTCCATCACCTTCATCACCTTGTGACCTACCTGCAAAGTCACCCCGCCGTGAATGCGGCGGCTCACCGCGATCACGGCATCGTCGGACGGCTTGATCTGCTCGGTCAGCCGGGCAATTTCGGCGTCGAGCTCGAACAGGTCGCGACTGATCTTGTACATCGTCGCGCGCGCCTTTTCGCGGATATCGCCCTGCGCGCGCTCGGGATGCTTGGCGAAGAACGCCACCAGCTGCTGCAGCTTGGCCTGCTCTTCCAGCACCTTGCGGCGGCGCGCTTCGGCCTCACCCTTCTGCTCGTCGGCGAACGGGTTCAACCCCACCTGCACCACCGTGGACGTGCCGGCCGGCGCGCCCAGGATGGCCGTGTTGACCGATTGCAGCGCCCGCGTGCGGCCGCCGCTGATACTGCCTTGTCCGGTGGGCGTGCCCACCACCACGCGCTCGCCCGCCGACACATCGCTCTGGCGGATGCCGCTTTCCACCACCACTTCCGTGGCGGCCTCGACAATCGCGTTCTGGATATAGCGCGCGTGCACCGCGCCCTTGGTCCGCACGCTGGCAATGTCGCCGGGGTCGCCGCCGTGCGCGGCTTCAGACTTGCCGATGATGCCGCCCTTCACGATGACGTCGCCGCCCGCTTCCACATGAGCGGCCTCGATCGTGCCTTGCACCACCACGTCGCCGGTCACGCGCACCGTCATGCCGGTACGGATGTCGCCGGACACGCGCAGCGAGCCATCGAACGTCACGTTGCCCGAATGCAGGTCCACCGCGTCCACATCGACCACCGGGCTGACGCTCACGCCATTCGGCAGCACTCGGGGCGAGCCGGCGATGACGGCCAGCAGCAGGTTCGGATCATTGGGATCGACGGCCACGCCGGTCAGGTCCGACGCATACGGTGTGTCCACCACGGGCTCGGCCGCCACCGGCTTGCCCAGCACGTCCATGCCGTCCTTGCCGGTACGGGCCGGCGTACGGCGCATCAGCGCGGTGCCCGGGTTCACCAGCAGCAGGTTGCCGAGGTCGCGCAGGTCCACGCGCTCGTCTTCGTTGTCGGCCAGCGCCGGCCGCGCCTGCTTCACCAGGCTGTCGAAGCGCGCCGTCTCGCCCTGCACGGGCGCCACGCCGCGCGCAATCTCGCGCGCCTCGCAACTGCCCGCTTCCAGCGCCACGCGAATCGCGGCCGAATCGAGCAGCGCCACCACGCCCATCGACGCAGCTGCCGCCTGGATATCCTTTTCCTCGATCGGACGCCCGCCTTCGGGCGGCATCAGCGTCAGCAGCAGCTGCAGCTTGTCGCCGGTGATTTCCAGCTCGAAGGCCCCGTCGAGCACGCTGCCGATCACGGCGTCGATCTCGCGGTCCGTCAGCTGGCACTGTGTCAGGAAGCCGGTCACCGCGGCCGGGTCGAGCCTTGCGCCCTCCCAGCCATGTTCGGACAGCGACGCTTCCAAGGCCGCCCGGTCCGGCGGCATGCGGCCCGTTTCCGGCGTAAAACATGCCCTCACCTGGTCTCCGGGCTGATTGAGTTCCAGGCGCAATCCCACGTCCGCGATCATGACTCCCCGCTTTCTCGTTTTATCTGGCGAGGCGGTTCGGGGCCCTGACCCCTGGTCCTTCCGCTGGACCGCCGCATGCACGCCAACCCTGCTTGTCGTGATCCTTGGAACAACGGCAAAAACTGGAGTGGACTTTAGCCCACAAAAGTAGGGGTTCACCCGCGGATGCCGGGCCGGGGAGCCGATGCGGGACGGGCATTTTCGGTAAACTGTCGGCCTCGCAGAAACGCTTTGCCCCAGACCCCCCGATGTCCAGTCAATACGAAGTCCGTCCTGGCCAGTCCGTCGAACTGCTCAAGGAACTCCACATCCTGACGCGCGACGGCAAGATGAACCAGGACAGCCGCCGCAAGCTCAAGCAGGTGTATCACCTGTTCCAGTTCATCGAACCGCTGCTGCGCGAGGTGAAAGAGGCCAAGGACGCGGTCACGCTGGTGGACCACGGCGCGGGCAAGTCCTACCTCGGTTTCATCCTCTACGACCTGTTCTTCAAGGATCTCAAGGACAACTCGCATATCTACGGCATCGAGACGCGCGAGGAGCTGGTCGCGAGCTCGCAGGCGCTGGCGAAGCGCCTGGGCTTTCCGGGGATGTCATTCCTGAACCTGTCGGTGGCCGATTCGATCACCTCGCCGGCGCTGCCCGAGACCATCGACGTGGTGACGGCCCTGCATGCGTGCAACACGGCCACCGACGACGCGATCCGCTTCGCGCTGGCCAAGCGCGCGCAGCACATCGTGCTGGTGCCCTGCTGCCAGGCCGAGGTGGCCACGGTGCTGCGCAAGCACAAGGGCCGCCTGCTGGCCGGCAACCCACTCACCGAAATCTGGCGCCATCCGCTGCACACGCGCGAATTCGGCAGCCAGCTGACCAACGTACTGCGCTGCCTGCAACTGGAAGCGCACGGCTACCAGGTCAGCGTGACGGAACTGGTGGGATGGGAGCACTCGATGAAGAACGAGCTGATCGTCGCCCAGTACAAGGACCTGCCCCGCCGGCGTCCTGCCGAGCGGCTGCAGCAGGTGCTGGAATCGGTGGGACTGGAAGAACTGCACGAACGGTTCTTTACGCCAGCCTGAGTTGGGCGCCTGGGTCCTACCTCAGCCCGCATCCCCAGGCCATGCCGCCCCCGGGGTACTACGTCACAGATCGCTTTTGCCAGCCATCCACTTGAGCCACCCGTCGTGGCCCAGTTCGCGCAGCGTTTCCATATTGCGCTCGTAGATGTCCGCCGCGTCGGGGAAGGCGTCGGCGGCGCGCGCGATGCTGTCTTCGCGCAGCAGATGCAGGATCGGATAGGGCGCGCGGTTCGTGTAGTTCTCGATATCGTCCGGCGCCGTGTCCTCGAACTGGTACTGCGGATGGAAGCTGGCAATCTGCAGCGTGCCATCCAGCCGCAGGCTGCCGAGCAGCCGATCCGCGAAATACAGGAAGTCGTTGAAGGCCAGGAAGTCGCCCAGCGCGTGCGGCACCACCAGCAGCGTGGTGTCGATCTGCTCGGGGTCGGCTTCGGCCAGCAGGCGCAGTTCGCGCTCGAGTTCGTCGAGCACGTCGGCGTCGTCGGTGGCCTGGCTCACCACGTAGCGCACCTGGTCCTTCACGTGCACGCTCTTGGCGAACGGGCACAGGTTCAGGCCGATCACGGCGCGGGTGAGCCAGTGCCGCACCGCCGCGACAACCTCGTCGCGCTGGTGGTCGTGCTCGTTGTCACGCTCCTTGTCACGATCCATGCCGCGCTCGTCCCCGGTCTGCCCGCTCATGGTCACTGCCCGTTCTCGATGTGCAGCGCCACGGCCTCGGCCACCTCGATGCCGTCGATTGCCGCCGAGTAGATGCCGCCCGCGTAGCCGGCGCCCTCGCCGGCCGGATAGAGGCCGCGCACGTTGATGCTCTGGTAGTCGTCACGGTTGCGGCGAATCCGCAGTGGCGACGAGGTGCGCGTTTCCACGCCCGTCAGTACCGCGTCATGCATCGCAAACCCGGCAATCTTCTTGTCGATCTCGGGCAGCGCCTCGCGGATGGCTGCGATCACATAGTCGGGCAGCGCCGTGCTCAGGTCGGTGGGCGTGACGCCCGGCTTGTACGACGGCTCCACCGAACCGAGCGACGTGGACGCCCGGCCGGCGATGAAATCACCCACCAGCTGGCCCGGCGCACGGTAGTCGCTGCCGCCCAGCTCGAAGGCGCGCTCTTCCCATTTGCGCTGCAGCGCGATACCGGCCAGCGGCCCGCCCGGGAAGTCTTCCTCGGGCGTAATGCCCACCACGATGCCCGCGTTGGCGTTGCGTTCGGCGCGGTAGTACTGGCTCATGCCGTTGGTCACCAGCCGGCCCGGCTCGGAAGCCGCCGCCACCACGGTGCCGCCCGGGCACATGCAGAAGCTGTACACGGCGCGGCCGTTGCTGGCGTGGTGCACCACCTTGTAGTCGGCGGCGCCCAGCAGCTTGTTGCCGGCAAACTTGCCAAAGCGGCTGCGGTTGATCAGGCCCTGCGGGTGCTCGATCCGGAAGCCCAGCGAGAACGGCTTGGCCTCCATGAACACGCCGCGCTCGTGCAGCATGTGGAACGTGTCGCGCGCGCTGTGGCCCACCGCCAGCACCACGTGGTCGCACGGCAGGTAGTCGCCATTGGAGAGCTTCAGGCCGCGCACCTGGCCATTGTCGATGTCGATATCGTCGACGCGGGTCTCGAAGCGGATCTCGGCGCCCAGCTCCAGCATCTCGGCCCGCATCTTTTCCACCATGCTCACCAGGCGGAACGTGCCGATATGGGGGCGCGCCTTGAACAGGATGTCCTCCGGCGCGCCGGCACGCACGAACTCGTCGAGCACCTTGCGGCCGTAATGCTTCGGATCCTTGATCTGGCTGTACAGCTTGCCGTCCGAGAACGTGCCCGCGCCGCCTTCGCCGAACTGCACGTTCGACTCGGGATTGAGCACGCTCTTGCGCCACAGCCCGAACGTGTCCTTGGTGCGTTCGCGCACTTCCTTGCCACGTTCGAGAATGATCGGGCGATATCCCATCTGCGCCAGCAGCAGGCCGGCCAGCAGGCCGCACGGGCCCAGGCCGATCACCACCGGGCGTGTCTTCGGCCCGCCCGCCGGCGCCCTGGCCACGAAGTGGTAGGTCATGTCCGGCGTGACGCTCCAGTTCGGCTTGGCGCTCATGCGCTTTGCCGCCGCGGGCTCGTCCTTGACTTCGATATCGATGATGTAGGTCAGCTTGATATCGTCGCGTTTGCGCGCGTCGTGCGCCCGGCGGAACACCGTGAACTTGACGAGGCCGTCGCCCTTGACACCGATTTGTGCGAGATGGCTGCGCACGGCAGCTTCGAGGTCGCTCTCGGAATGGTCGAGCGGCAGTTTGACTTCACTGAGACGTAGCATGGGGTACCGATTGTTCTGCGGCCTGGGTGTCTGGTGGCCGGGCGTTACCCAGCAGGAGGCCAGAACGGCCGAGCCGGGATTTTATCAGCCGCCACAGTCCCGGGCGCGCCGCCGGCGTCATGATCTGCAACTGGCAGGCGGCGCGGCCGGTCATCCGGTACCAACCGGCCTCATCGATCACACACGCGGCGCCGGCAGTGAGCCGCTGCGACACCGGCAAGGCCTGCTCGGCCAGCCAGCGCGGCGCACCGGTCAGCGCTACCTCGCCCTCGGCGATGTGCAGGATGCAGCCCTTCTCCAGGGAAATGGTCAGGCATTGGCCGGGCGCCAGGCGGACGATCTGGCGGATGTTCTGAACCTTGGCGGGCGCGGATGCGGGGGTCTCTGGGCGTGGCATGACAGGTCTCCTGGCGGACTCGGAACGTGCCACCAGCGTATCGGGCGGGGCGCCAGGCCAACAGGCACAAGCGTTTGCGGCCATCCCCATAACAGTTGCGATTTTCTGGCCCTGTTACGATACAGCGCACCGCCATCTGTATCTGTTCTGAACCTCGCCCGTGCGCGATGATGCCGCCATGACCGCCTCCGTCGCGCCCCGCTCCGCCTCGCCAGCCGCCCCGCTCTACCAGCAGTTGGCGGGGCACTATCGCCAGGCCATCTCGGCCGGCACGCTGACACCCGGCGACCGCATGCCCTCGGTGCGCGCGCTGATGGGCTTGCACGACGTCAGCTTGTCCACCGCGCTGCAGGCGTGCCGCGAACTGGAAGCCGCAGGCTTGCTCGAGGCGCGGCCGCGCTCCGGCTACTTCGTGTGCGCGCCGGCCCGCCCGGCGCTGGCACCGATCGAAGAACCCGTGCCCGGCCTGCCCGACCCGGCCCAGTACGTGGGCATTCACCAACGTATCTCGGCCACGCTGGCCCGCAGCAAGCACCATCAGGTCAATCTCGGCGGCGCCTGCGGTGCGCCGGAGCTGTATCCGACCGACGCGCTGCGCAATGCCGCCGTGCGCGCCCTGCGCAAGCACCCCGAACTGTTCGGCACGTCGGTCGATTCGGATGGCCATCCGGCGTTCCGCGCCGCGCTGGCGCGGCATGCGCTGCTTTCGCGCATCAATGTTTCGCCAGAAGACATTGTGGTCACCCACGGCGCCACCGAGGCGCTGACGCTGGCGCTGCGCGCGGTGGCCATGCCCGGCGACGTGATCGCGGTGGAGTCGCCCACCTACTACGGCCTGCTGCAGATCCTGGAAAGCCTGGGCATGCGCGCGCTCGAAATCCCGTGCAGCCCGCAGACCGGCATTTCGCTCGAAGCGCTGGAACTGGCCGCGCAGACCTACGACAACATCAAGGCGGTCTGCGTGGTGCCCAACCTGCAGAATCCGCTGGGCTGCGTCATGCCAGACACGCACAAGCAGCGGCTGGTGGCATGGTGCGCGGCGCGCGGCATCGCCATGATCGAGGACGACTGCTGCTCCGCCACGTTCGACGACGACGTCCCGCTGACCGCCGCCAAGGCGTGGGACACCACCGGCACGGTGATCCACTGCGCGTCGCTGCACAAGGTGCTGGCGCCGGGCATGCGACTGGGATGGATCACCGCCGGCAAGTGGCAGCCACGCGTGGAAATGCTGAAGTTTGGCCTGTCGCGGCCCAACGAGATGCTGACCCAGATCGCCGTGGCCGAATACATGGGCACGGGCGCCTTCGATCGCCACCTGCGCCGGCTGCGCACCCAGCTGCGCGTGCAACGCGAATGGGTGGCGCAGAAGGTGGCCGCCACGTTCCCCGCCGGCACGCGTCTGACGCTGCCGCGCGGCGGCCTGCACTTGTGGGTGGAAATGCCCGCCAGCGTGTCGTCCGAAGCGGTGTTCGAACAGGTGCTGGCCGAGGGCATCCGCGTGATGCCGGGCGCGATGTTCTCGAATTCGAACCGGTTCAACCACTACCTGCGCCTGAACTGCGGCAACCTGCGCACGCCCGCGCTCGAGGTCGCCCTCGACACCGTGGCCGCGGCGGCCCGCCGCCTGGCTGGCTGAGGGCGGCGCCAGCCCGCGCCGTCCCCGCGCCGGCCCCCGGCGTGGCGCGGATGCCAAACGCGGCATCGGGCGCCCAAATTCTCCCCCAAATGGCGGTGTGCTCGCCTATCCTATTGCGCGGCACACCAGCCATTACCCTCACGGAGAACAAATTGGGGCAAGCACCCGCCGCATCGACGCTCGACAACGACTACCAGACCCTGTTCCAGCTCGCGCCCGTCTCGCTCTGGCTGGAAGACTTCAGCGCCGTGCGCGAGGCATTTGCCCAGCTACGCGCCGATGGCGTGACCGACCTGCGCCGCTACCTGCGCGAGCACCCCGCCGAAGTGGCGCGCTGCTCGGCGCTGATCCGCGTGCTCGACGTCAACCAGCGCACGCTGGACCTGTTCCGCGCGCGCGATCTCGATGACCTGGTGGCCAACCTCGACAGCGTGTTCCGCGACGACATGTTCGACCAGCACGTCGAGGAACTGGGGCAGCTGTGGGACGGCGGCCGGCATTTCTCGAGCCAGACCGTCAACTACACGCTCGACGGCGAGCGGCTCGACATCCGGCTGGCGGCAAACGTGATGCCGGGCCACGAGGACGACTGGTCGCGCGTGCTGCTCTCGATCGAGGACATCACCGCGCGCGTGCGCACCGAGCGCGACCTGCGCCGCGCGCAGCAATACGCGGTGGGGCTGTTCGAACATTCGCCGGTGTCGCTGTGGGTGGAAGACTTCAGCGTCGTGAAGATGCTGCTGGACGAAGTGCGCGCGGCTGGCATCACCGATTTCCGCACCTTCCTGAACGTGCATCCGGACTTCGTGTCGCGCTGCATGCAGGAGATTCGCGTGCTCGACGTCAACCAGCAAACGCTGACGATGTTCGGCGCGCCCTCCAAGGAGATCCTGCTCTCGCGCCTGGGCGACGTGTTCCGCGACGACATGCGCATCCATTTTGCCGAACAGCTGGTAGACCTCTGGCACGAGAAGCTCTGGCAGCAGCGCGAGGTGATCAACTACGCGCTGGATGGCCGCTCCGTCGACGTGTTCATGCAGTGGTCGGTCTTCCCCGGCCGCGAGGCCGACTGGGACCAGGTGCTGGTGTCGCTGACCGACATCACGGCGCGCAAGAAGGCCGAAGCGTATGTGGAATTCCTCGGCAAGCACGACGTGCTGACCAAGCTCTACAACCGCGCGTTCTACGAGGACGAGCTGGCGCGCCTTGGACGCAAGGGTCCGTGGCCGGTCAGCGTAATTGCCGTGGACCTGAACGGGCTGAAGGTGATCAACGACCAGTTCGGCCACAGCGACGGCGATGCGCTGCTGCGCCGCACCGGCGAGGTGCTCAAGAAAGCCGTGGGCGATCAGGCGTGCATTGCCCGGATCGGCGGCGACGAGTTCATGGTGCTGCTGGCAGGACGCGACGAGCGCGGTGCGGCCACCGTGGTGGAGCAGATCGAGGAAGTGGTGGGACTGAACAACCAGTTCTACCCGGGCGCGCGGCTGTCGTTCTCGATTGGCGCGGCCACCTGCAGCCAGGGCGACCGGCTTACCGACACCGTCAAGGTGGCCGACCAGCGCATGTACACGGCCAAGCGGGCCCACTACGAGGCGCTGGGCAACGAACGGCGCGGGGCCGCCGACACCGTCTGAACATGAAAAAACCGGCAGTGCTACCTGCCGGTTTTCTTGTCCCCTGGTGCGGCAGTCAGCCGCTCAAAGGAAGACGATCAGCGCGACGCCGCCGATGATCAGGCCGAACTTCGTCACGTAGTACAGGTTCTTGTTCCACGCCTTGAAGCGGCGGCGATACTGCCCGCCCAGCCACACGAAGCGGAACAGCTTGTTGATGGCGCCGGTCTGGTCGGTTTCCTCGTTCGGCGAACTGGCGGCCGTCATTACCTTGCGGCCCATCCAGTGGTTGAACGCGGTGGCCCAGCGATAGCGCATCGGCCGTTCGATGTCGCAGAACAGGATCAGGCGATCGGTCTCGCTCTTGTTCTCGGCCCAGTGCAGGTAGGTTTCGTCGAACACCACGCCCTGCCCGTCGCGCCAGCTGTGGCGCTCGCCGTCCACCTCGATGAAGCAGCGATCGTCGTTCGGCGTGGACAAGCCCAGGTGATAACGCAGGGAACCGGCAAACGGGTCGCGGTGCGGGTTCAGCTTGCCTCCCGGCGGCAGCTCGGCAAACATGGCCGCCTTGACCGACGGCATCTCGCGCAGCAATGCCACCGTGTTCGGGCACAGCGTTTCGGCCGACGGGTGCTGGGCCTCGTACCACTTGAGGTAGAACCGCTTCCAGCCGTACTTGAAGAACGAATTGAAGCCGGCGTCGTCGTTCTTGTCGGCGGCCTTGATCTTGCGCATCGCGATCAGGGCCAGGCCTTCGTCACGAATCTGCGGCCAGGCGGCGCGCAGTTTTTCCAGTTCTGGAAAGCGCTCCACCGGCACGTACGGTGTGCGCGGCACGCCCGAGAACATGTACATGAAGCAATTGACCGGCGCCACCAGTGCCGAATGGTCGAGCATCTGGCGCATGAAGGGCAGTCTTACCTTGCCGCGGAAGTGCACATACAGGATGGCACCCAGGTAAGCCGCGACGATTATCCACTTGATCACCCGTAAATCCTCCAGGACAAACCTCGCCCCAGGGACTGACGTTCAGAAGACGATCGGGGCGGAAAACGCGCTATTTTAGCCAATCGGCGAGGTCAGCGCATGGTGTGATGCGCTGACCACTTTGGCGGCATCAACCGGCCCGGCGCTGCGCAGGCTGCTCAGGCGCCCCCGCGCGACTGCCGCGCAATCCGGTCGATCAGCACCCGCGCGTCTTCCGCCTTGCCTTGCAGCGTCAGCAGCCGGGCGTTGAGCACGATGTTCTCCAGCACCAGCTTGGCGGTGGACGCCCAGAGCGTGGCCAGCAGGGCTTCCTGCGACATGCCCGAGGTCTCCAGTTCGGTAGATCGCTCGGCAATCAGCTTGCAGGCCAGCGCGCGGAGCTTCTCGTCGTCGAAGGGCAGGTTGGCGTAGTCGATCGGATCGGCTTTCTCCACTTCCACCATCAGTTGCAGCAGCATGTTCTCGGTCATCGTCAGCTCCCCGGGTGTGCAGCATGTGCAACCACGCTAAGACAAGCGTATCAGCTTGTCAATTTGCCGGCCCACACAGCGCGGAAGCGCCTTTCGAGGCAGAAAGTGCGCGCGCATCACTTGGGTCGTGCCTACCGGAAAAATCAGACGCCGGCCTACAAATCCGTCACAACTATCCGTGTAAGCTGTGGTCTCAGTTTCGCATTGCCAACGAGAAGAGCAGAATTCATGACCAAGCGTTTTCTTGCTGCCATGCGTCAATACGTATGGTTCAGAGGGGTTAAGCATCACGTGGTCCAGGGCGTTGAAGCGCTGGCAGACCTGTTGAAGTCCCCGTCCGTCGCGGCACGTGCCGTGGCCGCGATCGTGTCCGAGACCGAACACGGCGTGCAGGTGTGGGTGTCCTATTTCGGCAAGCCGATGGACCCGCATACGAACTATGTGCTGTGGCCCACGCGCGCACTGAAACCGGCCCGCCGAGGCGTGGCCGCGCCCCAGCTGCCGCCCTATCACCGCTAGCAGCGGTCGATATCGAAGCTTCCGGCCCGAAGCTTACGTCCGTTCGCGCCGCGCGTTCATTTCGTTCCAAAAGGAGCCGTGATGCCTGAACCGCAACATGATGAAGCACTGGTGAACCGCTTCGTGGAGCGTGTCTCCGCACTGTCGGTCAGCGCCTTCGATGGCGCCGACGTGAACCAGGAACTGACCCAACTGATGAACGAGGCGGCGCGCGCCTGCGGATCGGGCGCCAACCTTGCCGTCCTCGCATCGCGCCTGCAGGAACGTGCCGAAGCCGCCGATCGCGAAGACCAGCCTCCGGTGCGCGACACGTTCCAGCGCGCGGCAGCGCTGATCAAGACCTGAATCCAGCGCGCCGCCAGGCGCGGCGCCGAACTGACCGCGTGACACCGGTATCCGGCGCGCGAAACAAAAAAGGCAACAAGCGCAAATGCACTTGTTGCCTTTTTCATGTGTCTGGTTGCGGGGGCAGGATTTGAACCTGCGACCTTCGGGTTATGAGCCCGACGAGCTGCCAGACTGCTCCACCCCGCGTCTGAAGAAAGAGATTATGCAGCAGTCCGGTGCACATGGCAAGCGTTTTCTGCACCAGGAAAGAGAAAGGCCCCTGGCGATGCACCAGGGGCCTTTGTGCTGGCGCCGCCCAGACACGGCGGCGCAAACCTTACGCGCTGCGGCGGACCAACTTCGACACGTCGGCGTCGAACTCCTTCATCGTTTCCGACACGTAGCGGTTCACATGATCGAGCGCTTCGAGCTTGGTGTCGAACGGTTGGCGCGGAAACGGATTGTGACGCGCCCTCAAGACTTCTCCGTCCGCGCGCCGAATGATCTCGATCATGATGGCCCACTTGTCCTTGGGCAGCACAATCACTTCATAGACGATCTTGAAACCTTCGTACTCGGACATGACCACTCCTTGTTCTGCTGCTGGCGCGCACGGCGGCGCGCCTCAGTTCCAGACTAGGAGTCGTGCTCCAAAGCACGAATGATCTCGATCAAGTCGACGCCAATGAGGCGTCAATCGGGCTGCGATGACCCATTGCAAAGATCGCAAGGAACCCGTCGTGTGATGTACACACGCATCACGCGCTCATTGCGGCGGCACCACGAGCTTGTCGATGAGCGCATACGCGGCGGCGAAGGCCGCCACCTCCGCCGCATGCCGCGTGGCGAAAACATGCGCGCCACTAAGCAGGACTTCAGTATCTCCCGCATCGGCGGGGTCGGCGCCCTCCTGGGCAACGCGCACTTCGTAGCCCCAGGTTTGCGTATCGCCCACGCTCCCCGCCATGGTGTCGTGATGCGAGACCACGCGGACGTATGCGTCCATGCCGCGATAGCCTTCGGTGCGCCAGTCTTCCTGTTGCATGAGTTGCCTCCGTCTACGGGCTTGTCGATGAAATTTGGAACAGTGCGCGGCGTGCGCGTTCCCGTGGCCTGTGAAAACAGGATAGACACCGACAACGCGATGCGCATCGCGTGCCGGCATGAGGCGGCACCGCCGGCGCGAGCGGCAGGGGGTGAAGCGGGGAAACAGGAAGGGAGAACAGCAGGACAGCGGAATGCAAAAAGGGCTTCCATTTCTGGAAGCCCTTTTCACGTATCGGGTTGGCGCGGCTGGCAGGATTCGAACCCACGACCCCTTGGTTCGTAGCCAAGTACTCTATCCAACTGAGCTACAGCCGCAACCGAGAAAAGAGATTATATAGAAGTTTTCAGTTTTGTGAAGCCCCCGCGCGCATTTTTTTCATCGGCGACGGTCGGGCAGCGCAACTTCCTATAATTGAAAGCCTGATGAAGTGATCCAGACCATGAACAAGGCTTTTGTCAAAGAGTCGTCCAACGATGACGACGACGATCTTCCGGAAGGCGCAACGCCTCTGCCCGCCGGCACCAAGAACTACATCACCGCTACTGGCTACCAGCGTCTGCGCGACGAACTGATGCACTTGATCGATGTGGATCGCCCCGACGTCGTGCAGATCGTGTCGTGGGCGGCTTCGAACGGCGACCGCTCGGAGAACGGCGACTACCTCTACGGCAAGAAGCGCCTGCGCGAAATCGACCGGCGCATCCGCTTCCTGACCCGCCGGCTGGACAAGGCCGAAGTCGTCGACCCCTCGCTGCAAGGCGACAACGACCAGATCTTTTTCGGCGCCACCGTCACCTACGCGAACCAGTCAGGCGAGGAAACGACGATCACCATCGTCGGCATGGATGAAGTGGATCTCGACAGCAACCACGTGAGCTGGATCTCGCCCATCGCGAAGGCCCTGATCAAGGCGCGCGAAGGCGACACCGTACCGCTGCGCACGCCGGCCGGCGTGGAACAGATCGACATTCTTGAAGTCAGGTATCCCGCCAAGGCGACGCGATAATCGGGAAAGCAACTAAGGCGCGCGCGGCGCCTTACCCGTCGTTCCGGTCGCGGAAGATGCGGATGACGTCCGGGTTCCGCCGCAGCGCCCGCATGACGTTGGCCAGGTGCAGGCGGTTCTGTACCTGGATCACGAACTGCATGTAGGTGGCCTCCTGGTGCCCCACCTGCTGCTGCTCCATGGCCACGTGCGCCACGTTGGCATCCGCCGACGTCAGGTCGGCCGCCACGCGGGCCACGATGCCCTTCACGTTGCGCACCATGACCTTGATCGAGACATCGAAGGCACGGGTGGTCTTCTTGGCCCACATGACTTCGATCCAGTGCTCGGGATCCTTGCTGTGCAGGCGCTTGGCCACCTTGCAATCCTGCACGTGGATCTGCAGCCCTTCGCCCTTGCCCAGATAGCCGACGATGGAGTCGCCCGGAATCGGCCGGCAGCACGCCGAGAAGATCATCGACATGCCTTCGTCGCCGGTGATCGGCACGGCCGGCGCTTCTTCGCCCGCGAACGTCTGCACCGCGGCCAGCAGCGCGCTATCCACGTCGCCCGACAGCTCCTGCAGCAAAATCTCCATGCGCTTCGCCACCACGGCGGGCACGCGCCGCCCCAGCGCGAGGTCGGCAAAGATGTCCTCGCGAACCTTGTTGCCCGTCCACTGGATCATGCGTTCCCACACCGACTGCGGCACCGCCTTCAGATCGATGCCAAGCTGACGCGCCGACTGGTCCAGCAGGCGCTCGCCCAGCTGGATGGCCTCGTCGAGCTTGGTGGTCTTGAGGTAATGACGAATCGCCGCGCGCGCCTTGCCCGTGCGCACGAACGCCAGCCACGCCGGATTCGGCTTCGAATACGGCGCCGTCACCACCTCGACGATGTCGCCGCTCTTCAGTTCCGTGCGCAGCGGCAGCAGCTCGTTGTTGATCTTCACCGCCACGCACTGGTTGCCCAGGTCGCTGTGCACCGCGTACGCGAAATCGAGCGCCGTGGCCCCGCGCGGCAGCGCACGGATATGGCCCTTCGGCGTGAACACGTAGACGGCGTCCGGGAACAGGTCGATCTTGACGTGCTCGAGGAATTCCTGCGAATCGCCGGACTGGCTCTGGATATCGAGCAGCGACTGCAGCCACTGGTGCGCCTGCTGCTGGATGTCGTTGGCATGATCGGCCTGGTGCTTGTACATCCAGTGCGCGGCCACGCCCGCCTCGGCAATCTGGTGCATGCCGCGCGTGCGGATCTGGAACTCCACCGGCGTGCCGAACGGGCCCACCAGCGTTGTATGGAGCGACTGGTAGCCGTTGATCTTCGGAATCGCGATGTAGTCCTTGAACTTGCCCGGCATGGGCTTGTACAGGCTGTGCAGCGCGCCCATCGCCATGTAGCAGTGCATCTGCGTTTCCACCACCACGCGGAAACCGTAGACGTCCAGCACCTGCGAGAACGACAGCTGCTTGTCGTGCATCTTGCGGTAGATGCTGTACAGCATCTTCTCGCGGCCCGACAGCTCCGCGACGATGCCGGCGTCAGCCAGCGCGGCCTGCGCCGCCTCCAGGATGCGCCGCACCACCTCGCGCCGGTTGCCGCGCGCGGCCTTGACGGCCTTTTCCAGCGTGGCGTAGCGGAATGGTGAGCCCACCTTGAACGACAGGTCCTGCAGTTCGCGGTAAATCGTGTTGAGACCCAGCCGATGCGCGATCGGCGCGTAGATCTCCATGGTTTCCAGCGCGATCCGGCGCCGCTTCTCAGGCGGCACAAAATCGAGCGTGCGCATGTTGTGCGTGCGATCGGCCAGCTTGACCAGGATCACCCGTACATCACGCGCCATCGCCAGCAGCATCTTGCGGAAGCTTTCCGCCTGCGCCTGCTCGCGGCTCTGGAATTCGAGCTTGTCCAGCTTGGTCAACCCGTCAACCAGCTCGGCCACCTTCGGGCCGAATTTCTCGGCCAGCTCGCTCTTCGTGATGCCCTGGTCCTCCATCACGTCGTGCAGCAGCGCCGCCATGATGGATTGCACATCGAGCTTCCAGTCCGCGCACAGCTCGGCCACGGCCACCGGATGCGTGATATACGGCTCGCCGCTCTGGCGGTACTGGCCCAGATGGGCCTCGTCGGAGAACTGGAACGCCTCGCGCACCAGCGACTGGTCCGCCGGCTTGAGGTAGGCCAGCTTCTCCATCAGCCGGGCGATCGAGATCACCTGCTGCCGCGGCGGCACGGCGGGCTGCGACGTCGGGCCGAAGAAGTGCCGGTACGACTGCGCCAGCACCGCGTCGATGAACAGATCGCCACCCGGCGTGGCCGGCACGGTGCCAGCCACGGGTTCGGCTACCAGTTCATTGGCCAGCGCGGCGCGAGCCTTGCCCTGCTGGATCGGCGGCACGACGGCGCGCTCGCCGACAACGTTGTCGCCGAGTGGATCGGGCAGATTGGGAGCACCGGTGCGGGCTGTCACGGGAGGATGTCCGGAACGCCTACGGCCGGCAGGCGCGGTGGGTGCGGAGGGCGCAGGCGCCGGCACGGGCGATGCCGGCACGGCACCTGGCAATGGTGCGCCGGGCGCCACCGGGGTGGCGGCGGCGCCAACCGGCGTGGCTGTGCCCGCCGGCAATGTCGGCGCCGGCAGCACGCGCGATGGCCCGATGCCCGGATGGCCGGGCGGAGCAACAGCGCGATCGATCGGCGACGAAGGCATGGCAGCCCCTGGAATTCAACGGAATACGCGGCAAGCTGCGTACGCGCGCGAAGCCTGAATGAACCACGGGGCCGCCCTGGCGAATCAGGTCGGAACCTTCTTCAGCATCTCGATGCCGACCTGGCCGGACGCGATCTCGCGCAGCGCCACCACGGTGGGCTTGTCCTTGGCCTCGACCTTCGGCGTGTGACCCTGCACCAGCTGACGTGCACGGTACGTCGCCGCGAGCGCCAGCTCGAAGCGATTCGGGATGTGTTTCAGACAATCTTCGACGGTAATACGCGCCATATGAAATCCACCTTGGGATGAAACCTGTTCGACAGGCCGGTATTTTACAGCACGCCGGCGGAACCTTCCGCCGACGCTCCTTGCATCAGTGAATGCCGAGCTCGATGAAGAGCTCCGCATGACGGGCCTTCTGCGACGAAAAGCGCAAACGGGTCGCGTGAACGACGTTCTGCAGCTGCTGCAGCGCTTCGTCGAATACCTCGTTGATGATCACGTAATCAGACTCCGAGGCATGCGCCATTTCGCTACCGGCGGCCAGCAGGCGGCGCGTGATCACGTTCGGCTCGTCCTGGCCGCGCTTCTTGAGGCGTTCTTCCAGCGCCGTGAGCGACGGCGGCAGGATGAAGATCTCCATGGCGTTCGAGAAGCGCTGGTGCACCTGCTGGGCGCCCTGCCAGTCGATTTCCAGCAGCACGTCGTTGCCCTGGGCCATCTGCTGCTCGATCCAGACGCGCGAGGTGGCGTAGTAGTTGCCATGCACTTCGGCCCATTCCAGGAACTCGCCACGATCGCGCGCGGCACGGAATTCGTCGACGGACGTGAAGTGGTACTCGCGGCCGTTCTCCTCGCCCGGACGCGGCTTGCGCGTAGTGTGCGAGATCGACAGCCGGATGGAGGCGTCCTGCGCCAGCAGCGCGTTCACCAGCGTGGACTTGCCGGCGCCGGACGGTGCCACCACCATGAACAGGTTACCTGGATAGGCGGTATCGATGGCGGTGTGGGTAGTGTCGCTCATGGTCTTATTCGAGGTTTTGAATCTGTTCGCGCATCTGCTCGATCAGGAGCTTCAGCTCCATCGAGGCATCGGCGAGTTCCTTCGCCGCGGCCTTCGAGCCCAGCGTGTTGGCCTCGCGGTTCAGCTCCTGCATCATGAAATCCAGCCGCTTGCCCACCTGGCCGCCCTTCTTCAGGATATGTCGCGTTTCGACGAGGTGCGCCTGCAGGCGCGACAGTTCCTCGGCAATGTCGATGCGGATGCCGTACACCGTGGCTTCCTGGCGAATACGCTCGCCTACCTCCTCGCGGGTCATCGACGGCATGCCATTCGGCGCCGCCAGGTTGAATGCTTCCTGCAGCCGTTCGGTCAGCTTTTCCTGATGATGGGCGATCAGCTGCGGCACCATCGGCGTGAGGCGCTCGACGATGGCCAGCATGGCGTCGATGCGCTCTTCCAGCGTGGCCTTCAGGGCCGCGCCTTCGCGGCGGCGGGCCTCGAGCAGCTGGTTCAGTGCCTCGCGCGCGGCGCCGGTCACAGCCTCGCGCAGCGCTTCCTGCGACAGTTCAGGCTCCACCAGCACGCCAGGCCAGCGCAGCAGTTCGCCCATGCGCATCGTGCCGGCGGCCGGGAAGGTGCCGGCCACGGTGGATTCCAGCGCGCGAATCTGGTCCAGCAGCGCCTGGTTCAGCGCCAGCGTGGCGCCGCCGGTGTCGGTGCGCTGCAGGTTGATGCGGCATTCGAGCTTGCCGCGCGACAGCTCGCCCATCAGCATTTCACGCAGCGCCGGCTCGAAGGCACGGCACTCTTCGGGCGCGCGGAAGAACAGGTCGAGAAAACGCGAATTGACAGTACGGAATTCCACCGAAACAGAAGCCGTGCGGCCGCTCGGTTCGCCCTGGGCGTTGGTCAGCGGCGCCTGGCGGGTAGCCAGGCCATAGCCTGTCATGCTGTGGATCATCGTCGTTTATCTCGCGAAAGAGTCGAAAAATGGAATGCGGTATGGCGGCCGCCCTGCCGCCCCGGTCGTCCGGTCCCGGCGCGACCCGCGCGGGCGGCAAGAAAAGTCCGAAAAATCAAGCAGAACCGGCAGTCGGGAGGCGCGGAGTTTTGGCAACAGTCCCCGCTACGGATTTCTTTACAAGTGACCGATTAGCCCGGAGAATCCGGTGGCAAATGAGGTCCCGAATCCTATGACAGAGTCCAAGGGCGCCAACCCACCCAAGAGCGCGCCGCTCCCTATCGGCACGCTGCTTGCCAACTACCGTATTGTAAAGAAGTTGGCCAGCGGGGGGTTCAGTTTCGTCTACCTTGCCACGGACGAGACGGGGGCCCCTGTCGCCATCAAGGAATACCTGCCGTCGTCGCTGGCCCGCCGCAGCCCTGGCGAGTTGATTCCGGTCGTGCCCGACGAGAACGCCGCGTCGTTCCGGCTGGGCCTGAAGTATTTCTTCGAGGAAGGCCGGTCGCTGGCGCGCATATCGCACCCTAGCGTGGTTCGCGTGGTGAATTTCTTCCGCGAGAACTCCACGGTCTACATGGTGATGAACTACGAGCTGGGCAAGACGCTGCAGGAGCATATCCTGCAGGCCCGGCAGCAGGGCAAGCCCAAGGTGCTGCGCGAGCGCTTCATCCGCAAGGTCTTTCACGACCTCATGAGCGGCCTGCGCGAAGTGCATATCCACAAGCTGCTGCACCTGGACATCAAGCCCGGCAACATCTACCTGCGCGAGGACGAATCGCCGATCCTGCTCGATTTCGGCGCCGCCAGGCAGATCCTGACCATGGAAAACGCGCGTTTCCAGCCGATGTACACGCCCGGCTTCGCGGCACCCGAACTCTACGGCAAGCATTCCGACCTGGGCCCGTGGACTGACATCTACAGCCTGGGCGCCACGCTGTACGCCTGCATGGCCGGCATGCCGCCGCAAGAGGCCAACCAGCGCGAGAAGGAAGACCGCATGGCCGAATCCTTCACGCGGCTGCGCGCCACGTACACGAATGGCCTGGTGGACCTGGTCGAATGGTGCCTGCGGCTGACGCCATCCGAGCGGCCGCAAAGCGTGTTCCGGTTGCAGAAGGAACTGCGCGACCAAAGCAACGCGCTGGGCGAGCAGTCCGCGGCGGCGGCGGCCAATGCGGCGTCCGGCCCGGTCACCGAGCGCATGAACGCGACCAGCCGGTTCATGACGCTGCTGCGCCGCCGCGAAGACAAGAACGTCGACAGACAGGACGCGGGTAACCCCGCCCAGGCCGCGGAAGCTGGCCGAAGCGGCGACTAACGCACCAAACCGATACGAATTTTCCGCAATGCGATTCTCCGTCTACCAGGAAAGCCGGAAAGGCGGCCGCCGGATCAACCAGGACCGCATGGGCTACTGCTTCACGCGCGATGCCCTGCTGATGGTGATGGCCGACGGCCTGGGTGGCCATGCCTTGGGCGAAGTGGCCGCGCAGCAGGCGCTGCAGACGCTGGCACGCCAGTTCCAGCTGCAGGCCCGCCCCGCGATCCGTAACCCGGCCGATTTCCTGCAGGACACGGTCATGCTGGCGCACCGCGAGATCCATCGCTACGCGGAGGCCAACAAGCTGGCCGACGTGCCGCGCACTACCGTGGTCTGCTGCCTGATCCAGAACGGCCAGATCCACTGGGCCCACGCCGGCGATTCCCGCCTGTACCTGATGCGCAAGGGCGCGCTGCTGACGCGCACCCGGGATCACTCCAAGATCGAGAACCTGCTGCAGCAGGAGCGCGTGCTGCCGATGGAGGTGGCCAACCACCCCGAGCGCAACAAGCTCTACAACTGCCTGGGATCGCCGAACCTGCCGCTGATCGATATCGGCGGCCCCGTGCGGCTGGAGCCGGGCGACGTGGCACTGCTGTGCTCCGACGGTCTGTGGGGCCCGCTCGAGGAGCAGGTGATCGTCGACAAGGTCACGCACCTGTCGGTGGTCCATGCCATTCCGGACCTGATCGAACAGGCGTTGGCCAATGCTGGCGAAGGTGCCGACAACACCACCGCCATCGCCATGATGTGGGAAGCCGACGCCACGGTGACGAACGACGACGCCGTGCTGACCGACACCCTGCCGCTGAACGCGTTCACCACGTCGATCCTCGAGCGCACGGGTACGGAAACCGATCTGCTCTCCGAAGAGGAAATCGAACGCTCGATTGCCGAGATTCGCGCCGCCATCGACAAGACCAGCAATCTGATGCGCTAGGCATCGCCTGGCGGGCACGCATGGCCCGCCGGCGTTAGAATCGCGGTCTCATCCGATTCCGACAAAGACTCCCCATGCGACCCAGCGGACGCGCAGCCGATGCGCTGCGACCCATCACCCTGACCCGCCACTACACCCGCCACGCCGAAGGCGCGGTACTGAGTGCATTTGGCGACACCAAGGTGCTGTGCACGGCCAGCGTGCTGGCCAAGGTGCCCCCGCACAAGAAGGGCAGCGGCGAAGGCTGGGTCACGGCCGAATACGGGATGCTGCCCCGCGCCACGCATACGCGCTCCGACCGCGAGGCCGCGCGCGGCAAGCAGACCGGCCGCACCCAGGAAATCCAGCGCCTGATCGGCCGCGCGATGCGCTCGGTCTTCGACCTGGCCGCGCTGGGCGAATATACGATCCACCTCGATTGCGACGTGCTGCAGGCCGACGGCGGCACACGCACGGCCGCCATCACCGGCGCGTTCGTGGCCGCGCACGATGCCGTTGCCACGATGCTGCGCGATGGCCTGATCACGGCCAGCCCGATCCGCGACTTCGTTGCGGCGGTGTCGGTCGGCATGGTCGACGGCGTGCCGGTGCTCGACCTCGACTACGCCGAGGACAGCACCTGCGACACCGACATGAACGTGGTAATGACCGGCGCCGGCGGTTTCGTGGAAGTTCAGGGCACCGCCGAAGGCGCCCCGTTCAGCCGCGCCGACCTGGACGCCATGACGCGCCTGGCCGAGGCCGGCATTGCCGAACTGGTGCGCTACCAGAAGCAGGCGCTCGGCCTTTAAGAAGCGGGAGGGATTGACGATGCAACGCCTGGTCCTAGCCTCAAACAACAACGGCAAGCTGCGCGAGTTCAGCGCCCTGCTGTCGCCGCTCGGCTTCGATGTCGTGCCACAGGGCGAGCTTGGCATTCCCGAGGCCGAGGAGCCATTCGTCACGTTCGTGGAGAACGCGCTGGCCAAGGCGCGCCATGCGAGCCGGCTGGCGGGCGTGCCGGCCCTGGCCGATGACTCGGGCATCTGCGTCGATGCGCTAGACGGCGCGCCCGGGGTCTACTCGGCGCGCTACGCGCACATGGTGGGCAAACCCAGGACCGACGCGGCCAACAACGCGCACCTGATCTCGCAACTGGCCGGCAAGCTGAACCGCCGTGCGCACTACTACTGCGTGTTGGTGCTGGTTCGCCACGCCGACGATCCGCGCCCGATCATCGCCGAGGGCACGTGGGCCGGCGAGGTAGTGGACGCCCCGCGCGGGGCCGGCGGCTTCGGCTACGACCCCCACTTCCTGCTGCCCAAGCTGGGCAAGACCGCGGCCGAACTCAGCGCCGAGGAAAAGAACAGCGTCAGCCATCGCGCGCTGGCCTTGCAGGGCCTGGTGGCACGCCTGCAGGCCGCAAGCCTCAAGGTTGGCGCATAAGGTTTTCGCATGATTCCGATTGTCCCCGCCGGCAGCATCAAGCCGGCCGAAGTCTCTCCGGCAGACAACCAGCAGCTCTGGCTCAAGCCCGGCAAGATCGCACTGCCCGGCTCGCCCCCGCTCTCGCTCTATATCCATATTCCCTGGTGCGTGCGCAAGTGCCCGTATTGCGATTTCAACTCGCACGCGGCGCCGGGCAAGACCGACAGCCACGACATTCCCGAGGATCGGTATCTCGACGCCTTGCGGGCAGATCTGGAACAGTCGCTGCCGCTGGTGTGGGGCCGGCCTGTGCATACGGTCTTCATCGGCGGCGGCACCCCGAGCCTGCTCTCGGCCGCCGGCATGGACCGGCTGCTGTCCGACATCCGCGCGCTGCTGCCGCTCGATGCCGATGCCGAGATCACGATGGAAGCCAACCCCGGCACGTTCGAGTCGGAACGCTTTGCCAGCTATCGGGCCAGCGGCATCAACCGGCTGTCGATCGGCATCCAGAGCTTTAACGACCGTCACCTGCAGGCGCTGGGCCGCATCCACGGCGAGCACGAGGCACGGGCGGCAATCGACATCGCGCTGAAGCACTTCGACAACGTCAACCTGGATCTCATGTACGCGCTGCCCGGCCAGACGCTCGACGAGTGCATGCGGGACCTTGAGGCCGCGCTGTCGTACGGCACCACGCATCTGTCGCTGTATCACCTGACGCTGGAACCGAACACGCTGTTCGCCAAGTATCCGCCCGCGCTGCCGGACGACGACCTGGCCTACGAGATGCAGGACATCATCGAGGCGCGCACCGCGCAGGCCGGCTTTCGTCACTACGAGACGTCGGCCTACGCCCGGCCGCATCGCGAGGCCAAGCACAATCTCAACTATTGGCGATTTGGCGATTACCTCGGCATCGGCGCCGGGGCGCATGGCAAGCTGTCGTTTCCGCATCGGATCCTGCGCCAGATGCGGCACAAGCATCCGGCCACCTATATGGAACAGGCACTGGCCGGCAACGCGGTGCAGGAGGCGCGCGACGTAGGCGCCGACGAGCTGCCCTTCGAATTCATGCTCAACGCGTTGCGGCTGACCGATGGCGTGCCGGCGTCGAGCTTCCACGACTACACCGGCCTGCCCCTGCACAAGATCGGCAAGCAGCTGGCCGCCGCGGAAAAGAAGGGGCTGCTCGAAGCCGATCCCACCAAGATCCAGCCCACCGAACTTGGCCGGCGTTTTCTCAACGACCTGCAGGAGATGTTCCTGAAGGACTGAACCGGCCGCCAACGCATGAAAAAAGCGCCACACCCTCATCAGGTGTGGCGCTTTTTCCTGGATGTTGCCGCAGGTCAGTACGGCGTTGCCATGTCGTTGGCCACGCGCGCACGGTCGCCTACGCGCAGGTTGCCCAGATTGCTTTGCGTCACCGTGGCCACGCGGCCATCGTCGAGCCGCACGTTCACGCGATACACGGTCGAGGTGTTGCTGCCCGTGCGCTTTTCGATCTGGTTGCCGGCCACGGCACCGCCCACGGCGCCAACGATGGTGGCCGCGGTCTGGCCACGTCCGCCACCGATCTGGTGACCCAGCAGACCGCCGGCCGCGCCGCCGATCACGGTACCCAGAATGCCCGAGCTGCCCTGCGTGGTCTGGATCGGTTCGATCGATTCCACGCGGCCGGTGAACACCGAGCCCGCCGGCGCCTGGTAAGACGTGGCGCCAGGCTGCTGGTAGCCCGTCTGCGGCGGCGGCGCGGTGTTGTAGTTGCCGTAGCCGCCATAGCCGGGCTGGGCGCAGCCAGCCAGGCCGGCCGCCAGGGCCAGTGTTCCGAGGCCACCCAGGGCCAGCCACGATTTCGACGAATTCTTGCGTTGTGCCTGCATGTACATTCTCCTCTGTTGCCTAGTGCCTGTTTGAAAAGCCAACGCGCGGCAGATGCGCCAGCACGTCGTCCTAATTAGGAGATGTGCCGGCCCGACATGGTTCCGCTGTGTCCGACAAACACCGACAAGCGCGCGTAGTCTTAAGCATCCGCATCACCGGCATTGCACTGGCGGCTCCAACATTTTTGTATAATGCGCGACCGGGCACGATGGCTGACACGCTACAATGCCCGCGCACATCCTACCGGGAAGCGTGGCCGAGTGGTTTAAGGCAGCAGTCTTGAAAACTGCCGATGGGGTGACCCATCCGTGAGTTCGAATCTCACCGCTTCCGCCAGACAAGAAAAATGCCGCAGCATTGGCTCCCGCAAGGAGACCGGGCTGCGGCATTTTCGTCAGGGCGGCTGCTTGCCGCCCAAATCCGTCTATCAGTCGGACTGGTACTTCGGCGAACGCGGACCGTAGAGGATGCCGTTCGGCGTGCCCGCCGACAACAGCCGCGCACTTGCCACGCCCGCCACCGGATACGCAGCGTCAGTCAGGTGGTTCATCGCCTGGTTGACCGCCGCGGTGATCAGCATGGCGACCAGACTCCCGCTGCTGCCGCCGCCGTCGTTGGCAGCCACCGCCGTACCGCTCCACAACACATCACCGGTTTTCAGGTCCACCAGCTTCGCATTCGCGGCCACGCGCGTCACGCTGCTCAGCACCTGGTAGCGCGAACCGTAATCCCGCACTGTCACGTACATCGCGGCGTCGGCGCCGAAGATCTCGCGCAGCTTGGGCACCGGCACGCTGTGAATATCGCCGGGCACGGTCAGTCCATTCTGGCGGAACGTTTCGTCGACCAGCGCCACCGGCAGTACGTAGTAGCCCGATTCGGCCAGCGGATAAGTGGCCTGCGACAGCATTGCGTAGGTGGCCTTGATGTCAGGCGACTCGTTCAACGGCGGCAACACCACGATCGATCGCGGACGCGCGGCCTTGAACGCGGCGTAGTCCACCTGTTTTCGGGGCACGGCACAGCCGGCAAAAAGCATCACGATGCCCAGCGCAGCCAGATAGGTCAGAACACGGCGCATCATTTGGTGGTCCCCGCGGTGGTGTCAGATTTGGCCGATGCCGTCGTATCGGTGCTGGTTTGCGGCGCGGCGCCAACCGCGCCAACCGTCACATCCTTGCGCTCGTCGGTCTTCACGTTCCGCAGCAGAAAGTCCATGTACGGTGTGGACTCCGGAAACAGTGTCTTCTCCGTCTGAAACTCCTTGATCATCTGATCGCCCTTGCCGACGTTCAGATACAGCATGCCAAGCTGGGCGTGATAACCGGGCGGCACGGCGCCGCCCTTTGCCTTGATCTTCTCCAGGCCGCTTTCCAACGCGGTGATCTGCGTCTCTTTCGACTCGCCCTTGAAATACTCGTAGACCTGGGATTGATACCCCTCCCACTGATACATCGGCTTTGGACCAGCACAACCGGTCAGCACAGCCGCTACCGACAAGATCGCCGCATGTCGCAGCGTGACCCATTTTTTCATTGGTTTTTTCTCGCTCTTATTGACGGAGGCTTATTGCACCGGTTTCCAGGCACCGCTTTCGATAGCGTTCACCAGGTTGTTCACGGCTTCGCGCATAGCCAGGTCCATCACCTTGCCGTTGAGCGTGGAGTCGTAGCTGGCCGTGCCGCCAAAACCGATCACCTCGCGATTCGACAGCTTGTATTCGCCCGCGCCCTGCGTGGCATATACAACTTCGGACGTGCTGATATTGATCACGTTCAGGTTGACCTTGGCGTAGGCCACCTGCTCGCGGCCACGGCCCAGGATGCCGAACAGCTGTACGTCGCCTACTTCCTTGCGGCCGAACTCGGTAATGTCGCCGGTCACCACAAAGTCCGCGCCCTTGAGTTTCTGCGCCTGGTTCTTGATGGCCGCCTCGCGCTTGATCTCATCGAGGTTTTCGCGCTCCAGCACGTTGAAGCGGTTGGTCTGCTGCAGATGCGTCACCAGGCTGGTCTTGGCCTGGCCGCTCAGACGGTCGATGCCATCCGAGAACACGCCGCGCATGTAGTTGGAACGGTTGTCGAACTTGCCCACGGCGATTGGCGCACGTATGCCGTTGTACGGTCGGCTGGCGCTTTCCACTTTCTGCACCGGCAGCGCGGTCGATGTTTCCGTCGCGCATCCGGCCAGGCCCATGACGGCGGCGACTCCGATCAGACAGCAACTTTTCAGACTTCTCTGACTCTTCAATTCATTTCTCCAGGCGGGACAAAGCGGCAATGTCTATCATGCCGTGACTGAATATGGATTGACCCAACTCAACCCTATACGGTATCGGCAACCAGAAGTCTGGATTAAGGCCAATTGCCTGTGACCCCCCTTTGGTCTGGCATCGCGCCAAAGAAAACGCCCCGCCATGAGGCGGGGCGAATGACGACAGATCGTTGAACTGCCCGGCTTGCGCGCGGCTTACTCGGCCGTGATCTTGCCCTGCTCGATCACTGCCTTCCAGCGCTTGAGTTCCTGGTTCTCGAACTCGACGAATTGCTCCGGCGTGTTGGCCACCACTTCGAAGCCCTGCTCGTTCAGCTTCTTCTGCATGGCCGAATCCTTCAGCGCGCCGACGATGGCGCCGTGCAGGCGGGTCTTGACGTCGGCCGGCAAACCCTTGGGTGCGGCCACGCCCTGCCACGAATACACATCCACATCCTTCACGCCGCCTTCCACCATGGTCGGCACGTTCGGCAGCACCGCCGAGCGCTTGTCCGACGTCACGGCCAATGCCTTGAGCTTGCCCGTGCGGATGTGCTGCAGCACCGCGTTGATGTTCTGGAACGATACGTCCACCTGGCCGGCCAGCAGATCGGAAATGGCCGGGGCGCCGCCCTTGTAGGGCACGTGCAGGCCCTCGGTGCCGCTCTTCTGCCAGAACAGCGCGGCCGTCAGATGGTCGGACGAACCGGCGCCCGAGCTGGCAAACGTGACCTTGCCCGGATTTTTCTTCATATAGGCCACCAGTTCCTGCAGCGACTTGGCCGGGAAGTTCGGATTGGCCACCAGCACGTTGGGCGCGCGCACGGCCACCGTCAGCAGGTCGAAATCCTTGGCCGGGTCGTATTGCAGGTTCTTCTGCAGGAACGGGTTGACCGCGAACACGCCGATCGATGCCACGAGCATCGTGTAGCCATCGGCCGGGGCACGCTTGACGAACGTCGCGCCAATCGCGCCGGTGGCGCCCGGGCGGTTGTCGATCACGAACGGCTGGCCGAGCTTCTCGTTGAGGGGCTGGGCCAGCAGGCGTGCGATGGTGTCGGTGGAGCCGCCAGCCGGGAACGGCACGACGACCGAGACGGCCTTCTGCGGCCAGGTGCTTGCCATGGCGGCGCCGCTGACCGTGATACCGGCGGCCAGCGCAACGGTCGCGCCGGCCAGCCGACGCAGCAGTGTGGAAATGCGGGACGCGCGCGGCGCGGCCGGGGACATCGGATGCATGTGGTTGTCTCCTGCTTTGATGAAGCTGTTTCTGATGTTTCTGCTATCTGCAATGCTGTCGGCTACGGGCAGCGCCACCGCGGCGCCACCGTCACCTTCACCATTGCTGGGGCCGATTCGCAATCAGCGCACCATGCAAGGCATCTTGTTGTTGAACTTCCAGTTGGGGATCAGGAACTGCATCGCGATGGCGTCGTCGCGCGCGCCCAGGCCCTTCTCCTGGTACAGGCGGTTGGCGCGCGCCAACGCATCCATGTCGAGTTCCACGCCCAGGCCCGGCGTCTTGGGCACCTGCACCAGGCCGCCCTCGATCTTCAGCGGATTGCGGGTCAGGTGCTCGCCGTCCTGCCAGATCCAGTGTGTGTCGATGGCCGTCACGCGGCCCGGCGCGGCAGCCGCCACGTGCGTGAACATCGCCAGCGAAATATCGAAGTGGTTGTTCGAATGCGAGCCCCAGGTCAGGCCCCACTCCGAGCACATCTGCGCCACGCGCACCGAGCCCTGCATGGTCCAGAAATGCGGGTCGGCCAGCGGAATATCGACCGATTGCAGGCGCACCGCGTGGCCCATCTGGCGCCAGTCGGTGGCCACCATGTTGGTGGCCGTGGGCAGGCCCGTGGCGGCGCGGAACTCGGCCATGATCTCGCGGCCCGAATAGCCGTCCTCGGCGCCGCAGGGGTCTTCGGCGTAGGCCAGCACACCGTGCTTGTCGCGGCACAGGCGGATGGCGTCCTTCAGCAGCCAGCCGCCGTTCGGGTCCAGCGTGACGCGCGCCTTCGGAAAGCGCTCGTGCAACGCGATGATCGCTTCCATCTCCTCGTCGCCGCTCAGCACGCCGCCCTTGAGCTTGAAGTCGTTGAAGCCGTAGCGCTCATAGGCCGCTTCAGCCAGGCGCACCACGCCCTGTGCATCCATCGCAACTTCATTGCGCGCACGGAACCACGCGTTGTCGGCGTCGGGCTCGGTGCGGTAGTCGAGCGTGGTTTTCTTGCGGTCGCCCACGTAGAACAGGTAGCCCAGCATTTCCACGGCGTCGCGCTGTTGCCCTTCGCCAAGGAGTGCGGCAACGGGCACCTGAAGGTGCTTGCCGAGCAGGTCGAGCAACGCAGCTTCCAGCGCCGTCACGGCGTGGATCGTGATGCGCAGGTCGAACGTCTGCAGCCCGCGGCCGCCCGCGTCGCGGCCCGCGAACTTCTCGCGCACCTTGTTCAGGATCGACAGGTACTGGCCGATGCCGTGGCCCACCACCAGCGGACGCGCGTCTTCGAGGGTCTGGCGAATCCCTTCGCCGCCCGGCACCTCGCCCACGCCGGTGTTGCCGGCGCTGTCCTTCAGGATCACGATATTCCGTGTGAAGTAAGGGCCATGCGCGCCGGACAGGTTCATCAGCATGCTGTCGTGGCCCGCCACGGGCACAACGGTCAGTTCGGTCACCACGGGCGTCACGCCCGCGTATTGTGAAGTGGCATTCATGTGGATCGTCTCCGAGTCCGGGTGATTGGGCCGCCGGGATCGCGCTTCCGTTGGATATGGCGCCCTGCTGTCGTTCTACTCATACGCTAATACATTAGCTGACCGCTGCGTGCACCGCCATGGCGCTGCCACAACAGAACTACATCTGCAAGTTCCTGTGCGTTATCGGTCGTCGTATGACTTATGACGCAGTATAATGAGCGCGTACCTGCGCGGTCAACAACACGGCCGTCAGGGTCATCCCCACATTGGTTCCTACCCCTGTCCGCCATGTCCAACGCTTCGCTGACTTCGCCCGCTCCTCTGCGCCGCCGTGGCCGCACGCTTGCTGAAGAAGTGGTCGGCAACCTGACCGACAGCATCCAGCAGGGCCAGATCAAGCCGGGCGACAAACTGCCCACAGAATCCGAAATCATGGCCACCCTCGGCGTCAGCCGCACCGTGGTGCGCGAGGCGCTGTCGCGCCTGCAGGCCAGCGGACTGGTGGAAACGCGGCACGGCATTGGCACCTTCGTGCTGAACCGCCCGCCCGAGGCGCAGTCGCCGTTCCGCATCGATCCGTCCGCGATCGTCACCGCGATGGACGTGCTGGCGATGCTCGAATTCCGCGTCAGCCTCGAAGCCGAAGCCGCCAGCCTGGCCGCCACGCGTCGCTCCGACGACCAGCTGCGCACCATGCGCCGGGCGCTGGACGAGATGAAACGCAACGCCGCCGAAGGCAACGATGCCGTGGGCTCGGACTTCGAGTTCCACCTGTCGATCGCGCGCGCCACCGGCAACCGCTACTTCACCGACATCATGGGCCACCTGGGTACGATGGTGATTCCGCGCAGCCGGCTCCAGGTGAGCCAGCCCGAGCGCGAGCAGTACCTCGAGCGCGTGAACTTCGAGCACGAAAGCATCTACGATGCGATCGAGCGACGTGATCCGGAAGCCGCCAAGGCCGCCATGCGCATGCATCTGACCAACAGCCGCGAGCGTCTGCGCAAGGCCTCGGCGATGGCCGGATCTCCCGCCTGACAGGCATGCGTTGCCCCGACGGACATCCCACGGGCGACGCGGTTGCGAGCCTTCCCGGGTTGTCATATGATGTCTTACGACGACTGCTTTCGACAATTCCCGGGGCCGACACGCATCCTCGCAATGTCCGCGCAGCCACCCTTGGCTGTCTTGCTTGCATGACGGTGTTCTGGCCGTCCTTTCTACTCTCCCGCAGGATCCAAGATCATGACGATTACTGGCGAAATGCTCATCGGCGCCAGCGCCGTACGCGGCACTGAAGACACCTTTTACGGCATCAACCCGGCCACTGGCGAGAAGCTGGAAACGGCCTACCAGGGCAGCAGCCCGGCCGATGTGGACCGTGCCTGCGCGCTGGCCGAAGCCGCGTTCGACACCTATCGCGCCACCTCGCCCGAGCAGCGCGCCACGTTCCTGGAATCGATTGCCACCGGCCTGGAAGCCCTGGGCGACGAACTGATCCAGCGCGCGCACCTGGAAACGGCCCTGCCGATCGCCCGCCTGCAAGGCGAGCGCGGCCGTACCGCCGGCCAGCTGCGTCTGTTTGCACGCGTGCTGCGCGATGGCCGCTGGCAAGCCGCCACGCTCGACAGCGCCCTGCCCGAGCGCACCCCGCCGCGCCCCGACCTGCGCATGCAACGCATCGCGGTGGGCCCGGTGGCCGTGTTTGGCGCCAGCAACTTCCCGCTGGCCTTCTCGGTGGCCGGCGGCGACACCGCCTCGGCGCTGGCCGCGGGCTGCCCGGTGGTGGCCAAGGCCCACCCGGCGCATCCGGGCACCTCGGAACTGGTGGGTCGCGTAATCCAGAAGGCCGTGGCCGATGCCGGCCTGCCCGAAGGCGTGTTCTCGATGGTGCAGGGCGTGGGCAATGCCATCGGCACCGCGCTGGTGGCGCACCCGGTGATCCAGGCCGTGGGCTTCACCGGCTCGCGCGCCGGTGGCCTGGCGCTGATGAACGTGGCGAACAGCCGTCCGGCACCGATTCCGGTCTACGCGGAAATGAGCAGCATCAACCCGGTCTACCTGCTGCCCGAAGCGCTGAACGCGCGCGGCGAGCAGATTGCCCGCGACCTGATCGATTCGCTGGTGATGGGCGTGGGCCAGTTCTGTACCAACCCCGGCCTGCTGCTGGCCATCGAAGGCCCGGCGCTCGAGAAATTCCGCGCCACCGCCCACACGGCGCTGACCGGCAAGCCCGCCGCCACGATGCTCACCCCTGGCATCCACGCCGCATTCGAGCGTGGCGTGGCGCAACTGTCGGAAATCTCCGGCCTGACCCGCGCCGCCTGCGGCGTGGACGCCACCGGCCCCAACCAGGCGCGCCCGGTGTTCTTCGAAACCTCGGCCGCGGAGTTCGTAGCCGATCACCGCATGCATGCCGAAGTGTTCGGCCCGTCCACGGTGCTGGTGGTCTGCAAGGACGCCGACGCACTGGTCGACGTGACGCGCGTGCTGGAAGGCCAGCTGACCGCCACCGTGCAGGCCGACGCGGGTGACCACGCCGTGGCCGCCAAGCTGCTGCCGGCGCTGGAACGCAAGGTGGGCCGCATCCTGTTCAACGGTTTCCCGACTGGCGTGGAAGTGTGCTTCGCGATGGTGCACGGCGGCCCGTTCCCGGCCACCTCGGACACGCGCACCACGTCGGTGGGCACCACGGCGCTGGACCGCTTCCTGCGTCCGGTCTGCTATCAGAACCTGCCGGGCAACCTGCTGCCCGAAGCGCTCAAGGACGGCAACCCGCTGAACCTGTGGCGCCTGAAGGACGGCGAGCTCGGCCACGCCTGAGCCCTGGTTCCTCCGCAATAAAAAACGGCCGCGTCGCGGCCGTTTTTTATTGGTGGCGTCGGATCAGGCGGCCACGCGCTGCGCCTCGGGCGTGGGCGCGGCGGCCGGGCCGATCGAACCGGCCGGCACACCCAGCGGCCCACCCAGCGGAGAGCTGGCCGGCGGCTGGATCACGGGCGCGTTGCCACGCGAGCGTCCCGAGCTGAGGTAGTCGGCAATCGATTCCTGCGTGACCTCGCCCAGGTAGATGCCGTCGCCATCGATCACGGGCAGCCAGCTCGTGTTGTGCTGGTACATGCGCGACAGCACGATGCGCAGATGCTCATCGAACGCCGCCGTGGTGGTGAACTGGCGCATCACGTCGGCACAGTTGCCGCCGCGCGCCAGCGCGTTGCGCACGTCGCGGCGCGTGACATAGCCCAGCGCGCGCTGCGCGTCGTCGAGCACGGGCAGGTGGCGCACATCGGCATCGTCCATCACGCCAAAGGCGTCGGCCAGCGTCATGTCCGGACGGCAGCTCGGCGGCATCGTGGCCGCGTCGCCGGCACGCACCAGCAGCAGGCGCTTGAGCGTGTTGTCGTGGCCCACGAACGCCTGCACGAAATCGTCGGCCGGATGGGCCAGCAAGGCGTCCGGGTGGTCGAACTGCACCAGCCGGCCGCCACGGAACACGGCCACCTTGTCGCCCAGCTTGATCGCTTCGTCGATGTCGTGCGACACCATGATCACGGTCTTGCCAAGCTGGCGCTGCATCTGGAAGAACTCGTTCTGGATGCTCTCGCGGTTGATCGGATCCACCGCGCCGAACGGCTCGTCCATCAGCAGCACCGGCGCATCGGCCGCCAGCGCGCGGATCACGCCGATGCGCTGCTGCTGGCCGCCCGACAGCTCGCGCGGATAGCGCTTGAGCATCTTGTCGGGGTCCAGCTGCACCATGCGGATCAGTTCGCGCGCGCGTTCGCGGCACTGCTTCTTGTTCCAGCCCAGCAGGCGCGGCACGACCATGATGTTCTCCTCGATGGTCATGTTCGGGAACAGCCCGATCTGCTGGATCACATAACCGATCTTGCGGCGCAGCGCCACGCCGTCGATGCCGGCGGTGTCCTCGCCCTCGATGCGCACGGTGCCCGAGGTAGGCTCGATCAGCCGGTTGATCATCTTCAGCGTGGTGGTCTTGCCGCAGCCCGAAGGGCCCAGGAACACACAGATTTCGCCACGCGGCACGGTCATGCTGACCTCGTTGACGGCACGCACTTCGGTGCCGTCTTTCTGCGGGAAGGCCTTGGTGAGTTTGTCGAGTTCAATCATTGTCGGATTCCTTTTGGCGTGAGCGCGCGCTGCAGGGCCTGCAGTGCGGCGTCCGCCACGATGGCGAGCAGGCTGACGAGGACGGCGCCCACCGCCAGCTTGCTCATGTTGCTCTGGCTGATCGCCTGCAGGATCAGCACGCCCAGGCCGCCCGCGCCGATGATGGCGGCAATGGTGGCCACGCCGATATTCATGACGACGGCCGTACGCACGCCGCCCAAGATCACGGGCACGGCCAGCGGCAGGTCCACCAGCCGCATGCGCTGCCAGGTGGTCATGCCGATGCCGCGGCCGGCTTCCTGAATGCCGGCATCGACGTTCGCCAGCGCCGTGTAGGTGTTGCGCATGATCGGCAGCAGCGAGTACAGGAACACGGCGGTCACGGCCGGCACGTAGCCCAGCGCGTGGCCGAAGCGCGCAAAGATCGGGATCATCAGCCCGAACAGCGCGATCGACGGCAGCGTCAGCACCACCGTGGCCAGCGCCAGCAGCGGCGTGGCCAGGAACCGGTGGCGCGTGATCAGGATGCCCAGCGGCACGCCGATGACGATGGCCATGCCCACGGCGGAGCCCACCAGCGCAAGGTGCTCGCCGGTCAGGCGCAGCAGCGTGGGCCAGCTATGGTGAAGGTAAGTCAGCAGATCCATGCGGGGCTCCTCAGATCAGTCCGTGGGTGCGCAGGAAATCGCCGGCCACCTTGTCCACGGGCTGCTGGTCGATGTCGACCTTGTAGTTCATGTCGGTCATCGCCGCGTTGTCGAGCTTCGCGGCCAGCGCATCGAGCAGCCCGGCCAGTTCCGGATGCGCGTCGAGCACGGCCTTGCGCACCACGGGCACCGCGTTGTATGGCGGGAAGTAATGCAGGTCGTCTTCCAGCAGCACGAGGTCGAAGCCCTTCACGCGGCCGTCGGTGGTGTAGACCAGGCCCAGGTCCACTTGGTTGTTCTTCAGCGCGGTGTAGACCAGGCCCGGATCGAGCTGGATCACGTCCTTGCGCGTGAACGGCAACTGGTAGGCGGTCTTCAGCGGTTCCAGGCCGTCGGGCCGCGCCGCGAATTCCATGTCCACCGCCAGCGGGTGCTTCTTGTCCTCGCCATCGGCGCGCATCTTCGCGGCGTAGGCCGAGAGCGTGCGGATGTCGCCGGCGCGCTCCTTCGGCATCGCGAACGCATAGGTGTTGTTGACCTGCGAGGGCTCGAGCCAGACCAGGCCCCTGGCGGCGTCGAGTTCCTTCACGCGCTTGTAGCTCTCGGGGCCGTCGAGCTTTTCCTCGACCTTGTTGAACACGATCAGCGCGGTGCCGGTGTAGTCCCACACCACGTCGAGCTGGCCCGATTCCATGGCCTGGCGCATCAGCGTGCTGCCCAGCCCGGACGTCAGCGTGGCGTCGATGCCCTTGGCCTTCAGGTACTGCGTGGTCATCGACGACAGGATCAGCTGCTCGGTGAAGTTCTTGCCGCCCACGCGCACCTGGGCGCTGCCCTCTTGCGCGCGCGCCGGGGCCGAGCTGAGCAGCAGCGCAGCCAGCGCGGCGCCAACCGCTGCCAGCAGCCAGAAGCCGCGGCCTTCGAGCAGGCGATTTACAGATTTGGATTTCATGCGATTCCTCACTTCGCCAGGCCGCGGCTGCGCAGGTACCAGTGGCCCGCGCCGGCGAACAGCGCGTCCAGGGTCAGCGCCAGCAGCGCGGTGGCGGCGGCGCCAAGCAGCAGCAGCGACTGGTTGTTCAGGTAGATGCCCGGGAAGATCAGGTCGCCCAGGCTGTTCGCGCCGATCAGGAACGACAGCGGCACCGTGCCCACGTTGATCACCAGGCTGATCCGCACGCCGGCCAGGATCACGGGCAGCGCGTTGGGCAGCTCCACGCGCAGCAGGCGCTGGCACGGCGTCATGCCAATGCCGCGCGCGGCTTCCTTGAGGGCCGGCGACACGGTACGCAGCCCTTCGTAGGTATTGCGCACGATCGGCAGCAGCGACGCGAGCCACAGCGCCAGGATGGCCGGACGCTCGCCAATGCCGAGCACGGCAAGCGCCAGGGCCAGCACCGCCAGCGAAGGCACGGTATTGCCGACGTTGAAGATCTGCATGAGCCGGTCTGCCCAGCGGCGCAGGCATGGGCGGCTCAGCGCGATGCCGGCCGGCACGCCGGTCAGCAGGGCCAGCGCCATCGAGATCGCCACCAGGCGAAGATGGTCGGCCACGTCGTAGATCAGGCGGTCACGGTACTGATGGATGACGTCGACGCCAATCCACGTGACCAGACCGGCCAGCGCAACGGCAATGACGCCACCCCAGGCCACGGCCCGGATGGTTTGCTTTGACATATTTCCCCTCTCCAACTCCAGGGCAAAGGGGAAACCATGCAAAATGCATCAGTCGCCACATCCCGGATGCGGAAAACAAAAGGGCCGGCGGAGATGTCGATGGGGGTGCCCGCCGGGGCCCAGGTTCAGATTGTCTTGCCGCCATGACCGGCACGATTGCCAGCGGACGGACTTTTGGGTGCTGCGCCAACTAGCGTCGGCAAAACACCCGATTGATGGGATCCAGGCTTGCTCGCCCAGATCCGCAGGCGCGGCGCAACCAGAGGGGCTTCCCAAGGTTGGCCAATGGCGGCGACTGATGTCGTGTAGAACGCGCTTTCGGTATGGCGCCGCCGGTCAATCGGCCGTTGCCAGACAAGGGATCGCGGGGATTCGGGGTGCAGGCCGTTTCGCCGCCGATCCATTGCAATTCTCGGCAACGGATGACAAAGAGAGCGCTATTCTACACAACTTCTGCGATCCTGTCATCTTCACCGTTTTCTTCGCGCAAAGAGGCGGGTTTCGCCGCCAACGCACGCAGTTGTGATCGTTGCGCCGGCCGCCATGCTCCATGCGGATACGTTCCAGATTCAGAACAATGTGTTGTCCTTGCGCCATCTACCGCTTTATCGCCAAAACCTTAAATTAGCGGGGTAGCCACGGTGGCGCAGCAACAAGGCTGTCGCCGCCTAACCAGGAGATTTCTGATGACCACCCGTACCCCCACCGTTCCGGCCACCGCCACGGAAACCGTGCAGCGCTCGCGCACCGTGGATCGCGTGGTACGCGGCATTGCCACGTCCGACGGCGCCGGCGTCAAGCTGACGCGCGTGCTGACCCAGAACCTGCAGCGCCGGCTCGACCCGTTCCTGATGCTCGACGCGTTCGGCACCGACAACAAGGACGACTACATCGGCGGCTTTCCCGATCACCCGCACCGCGGCTTCGAGACCATCACCTACATGCTGGCTGGCCGCATGCGCCATCGCGACAGCGCCGGGCACGAAGGCCTGCTGGAAAACGGCGGCGCGCAGTGGATGGTGGCTGGCTCGGGCGTGGTGCATTCGGAATTGCCTGAGCAGGAAGACGGCCGCATGGAAGGCTTCCAGCTATGGCTGAACCTGCCGGCGGCCGACAAGATGACCACCCCGTGGTACCGCGACATGCCTGCGGCGGACATTCCGACCGTGAGCCTGCCGTCGGGCGGCACGGTGCGCGTGCTGGCCGGTGCCTCGCACGGCGTGGCCGGCGCGGTCACGCGGCCGGTCACCGCGCCGCTGTACCTGGACGTCCATCTGCCGGCGGGCCAATCGTTTGCGCAAGCCCTGCCGGCCGGCCATAACGCCTTCGTCTATGTGTACCGGGGTACCGTGCGCATTGGCGACGCCGTGCTGGAAGCTCAGCGCATGGGCGTGCTGGACAACGCCGGGCAGTCCGACGGCGTGGTGGTGACGGCCGACGAAGACGCGCGCTTCCTGCTGATCGCGGGCCAGCCGCTGAACGAGCCCATCGCGCAGTACGGCCCGTTCGTGATGAACACGCAGGAGCAGATCTACCAGACGCTGGCCGATTTCCGCGACGGCCGGTTTGCGACGATTCCTGCCAGCGCCAGCTGACACACGCGCTGATCCGGGTCAACCCTGACCGCCGCCCTGCCCTCGCCGGCAGCGCGGCGGTTTTTCTTTGCCGGTGTGGCCGGCACGCGACTTGCAACCTCCCTGTATCCGTTGTGGGGCACGGCTAGAGGGCCGATGTGGTCCGCCGAACCCCCACGCACTTATATAATCCACCCCAAATTCCGGGCATCACGCAATCATGATGATGACGACTGGCCGCGCGGCGATGCTGCGCCACGCACAGCCGTGCGTCACGTGCCTGAACAAAACGTTGCTGCCACAACAATTCGAGCCGCCTCAGTGACATCACAAACCCCTTCCAGGCTGGCGCTTGCACATATCACCAAGCGCTATCCCGGCGTGACCGCCAACGACGACGTCAGCCTGACCGTCGCGCCCGGCGAAATCCACGCCGTCCTTGGCGAAAACGGCGCCGGCAAGTCCACCCTCATGAAGATCATCTTCGGCGCGGTTCGTCCCGACGCCGGCGAGATGCACTTCAACGGGGCGCCGGTATCGATCGCCAGCCCCCACGATGCCCGCAACCTGGGCATCGCCATGGTCTTCCAGCATTTTTCGCTGTTCGACACGCTGACCGTGGCCGAGAACATCGCGCTGGGCCTGGCGCCGAAGGACGTCGGCAACATGAAGCAGTTGTCCGAGCGCATCCGCGCCACGGCCGAACGCTACGGCCTGCCGCTGGAGCCCCAGCGCCATGTGCACACGCTCTCCGTGGGCGAGCGCCAGCGCGTGGAAATCGTGCGCGCCCTGCTGGCCAACCCGCAGCTGCTGATCCTCGACGAACCCACCTCGGTGCTGACGCCGCAGGCCGTGGAGACGCTGTTCGTCACGCTGCGCCGGCTGGCCGCCGAAGGCACCAGCATTCTCTATATCAGCCACAAGCTCGACGAAATCCGCGCGCTGTGCCACCACGCCACCGTGATGCGCATGGGCCGGGTCACGGGCACCTGCGACCCGCGCCAGCAAAGCGCCGCCGAGTTGTCGCGCATGATGATTGGCGGCGAACCGCCGCGCGAGGCCCGCGTGGCGGCCGAACGCGGCGCCGTGAAGCTGTCGGTGCGCGAGCTGTCGCTGCCGCGCGCGCACCAGTTCGCCACCGAGCTGCAACACGTGGCGCTAGACGTGCATGCCGGCGAGATCGTCGGCATTGCCGGCGTGTCCGGCAACGGGCAGCAGGAGCTGCTGGCTGCGTTGTCTGGCGAGGACACGCGCGCCACCGCCGGCGCCATCGCGCTGGAAGGCAAAGCCGTGGGCCGGGTCGATGCTCGCGACCGCCGCCGCGCCGGCCTGGCCTTCGTGCCCGAGGAACGGCTGGGCCGTGGCGCGGTGCCGGGGATGAGCCTGGCGTCGAACGTGCTGCTGTCGCACCAGACGCCGCCGTACGTGCGCAGCGGCATGGTGTCGCCCAAGGCTGCCGAAGGGCTGGCCGCCCGCATCATCGAGCGGTTCCGGGTGAAGGCCAGCGGCCCCGAGGCGCTGGCGCGCAGCCTGTCGGGCGGCAACCTGCAGAAATTCATCGTGGGCCGCGAGATCGAGGCCGGCCCCAAGGTGCTGATCGTGGCGCAGCCCACATGGGGCGTGGACGTGGGCGCCGCCGCGCAGATCCATAACGAGATCCTGGCGCTCAAGGCCACCGGCTGCGCCATTCTGGTGGTGTCGGAAGAGCTGGATGAACTGTTCGCCATCTGCGACCGCCTGCACGTGATCGCCAAGGGCCACCTGTCGCCGTCGATTCCGGCGGCCACGGCCACGCGCGAGCAGGTGGGCCTGTGGATGAGCGGCCTGTGGGAAGGTGGGCCGGCCAGCCGTCATGACGACGTGGCCGCGGAGGTGCCGAGCCATGGCTAAGCTGCTCTCCCCCGTGGTGCTCGCCCCGCGCGGCGTGCCGTCGCGCCGCATGGCCTACGCCTCGCCGGTGTTCGCGATCGTGCTGACGCTGCTGTTCGGCGCGCTGCTGTTCCTGGCCCTGGGCAAGGACCCTGTTGCCGGCCTCAAGGTCTTTCTGGTCGACCCGCTCAAGGACAAGCGTGCGATTGGCGAGGTACTGCTCAAGACCGTGCCGCTCGTGCTGTGCGCGCTGGGCCTGTCGATCTGCTATCGCGCCAACGTCTGGAACATCGGCGCCGATGGCCAGCTGATTCTGGGCGGCATCTTCGCCGGTGCCACGGTGCTCTGGTTCGACAGCCCCGGCAACACCACGAGCGGTTTCACCGTGCTGGTGCTGGCATCGCTGGCAGGCTGCCTTGGCGGCATGGCCTGGGCCTCGCTGACCGCGCTGCTCAAGGACCGCTTCAATGCCAACGAGATCCTGGTGTCGCTGATGCTGACCTATATCGCGCAGCAGTTGCTGCTGTGGGTGGTCAACGGGCCGCTGAAGGACCCCAACGGCATGAACTTCCCGCAGTCGCGCGTGTTCGCGCAGGCTTTCCTGCTGCCGAACCTGCTGCCCGGTTCGCGCCTGCACATGGGCTTTGCGGTCATGCTGGTGCTGGTGGTCATCATGACGGTCTTCGTGTTCCGCAGCTTCGCCGGCTACCGGCTGCAGGTGGGCGGCACCGCGCCGCTGGCCGCGCGCTATGCCGGCTTCTCGTCGCGCAGCTCGCTGTGGACGGCCCTGCTGGTGTCCGGCGCGTTTGCCGGCCTGGCCGGCGCTTTCGAGGTGACCGGCCCGATCGGCCAGCTGCTGCCGTCGATTTCGCCCGGCTACGGCTTCACCGCGATCATCGTCGCGTTCGTGGGCCGGCTGCATCCGGTGGGCGCCGTGTTCGGCGGCGTGGTGATGTCGCTGTTCTATATCGGCGGTGAAATGGCGCAGTCGCGCCTGGGCCTGCCCTCGGCGCTGGGCTGGGTGTTCCAGGGCATGCTGCTGTTCTTCCTGCTGGCCTGCGACACCCTCATCGACAACCGGCTGCGCTGGCGCGCACGTGCCGCCTGACCGGAGCCCACACGCATATGGAACAACTCGCTCCCCTGATCGCCACCGCGATCAACGCCGGCACGCCACTGCTGCTGGCCGCCCTGGGCCTGCTCGTCAACGAACGTGCCGGGGTACTGAATCTGGGTGCCGAAGGCATGATGCTGGTGGCCGCCGCGTTCGGCTTCATGGTCGGCTACCAGACGCAGTCGCCCATGCTGGGCTTCCTGGCCGGTGCCGGCGCCGGCATGCTGATGGCGGCGCTGTTCTCATGGCTGGCGCTGGTGCTGGCCACCAACCAGGTGGCCACGGGCCTGGCGCTGTCGATCTTCGGCACCGGCATGTCCGCGTTCATGGCGCAGCGCTTCGTGGGCTTCGCCATGCCGGCGCAGGCGCGTTCGGTGCCGGCCCTGGCCGACCTGCCGTTCATCGGCCCGGCCTTCTTCCAGCACCACTGGATGGTCTATTTCAGCCTGCTGCTGTGCTTTGCCATCATGTGGTTCCTGTTCCGCACGCGCGCCGGCCTGACGTTGCGCGCGATCGGCGAGTCGCCAGAATCCGCGCACGCGCTGGGCTACCCGGTGCGCTGGATCCGCTTTGGCGCGCTGCTGTTCGGCGGTGCCTGCTGCGGGCTGGCCGGCGCCTATCTGTCGCTGGTCTACACCCCGATGTGGGTGGAGAACCTGGTGGCCGGGCGCGGCTGGATCGCGCTGGCGCTGACCACGTTTGCCACCTGGCGCCCGGGCCGCGTGCTGATCGGCGCCTGGCTGTTCGGCGGCGTCACGATCCTGCAGTTCTACCTGCAGGGCATTGGCGTGTCGGTGCCGTCGCAGTTCCTGTCGATGCTGCCGTACGCCGCGACGATCGTCGTGCTGGCCCTCATCTCGCGCAACCCGGCCTGGATCCGGCTGAACATGCCCGCCTCGCTGGGCAAGCCGTTCCGGCCCGGCAACGCCTGACCGTTTCACCGAAGCCTCTACAAGAAGAAGCAGTATCCGAAGTCAAACCACATCACAAAGACGTCTTTTCAGGAGAGATCGAATGATCGTGACACGCAGGACCACGCTGGCTGCCCTGGCCGCCACCGCCGTGCTAGCCCTGGCCGGCTGCGGCAAGAAGGAAGCCGAGAAGCCGGCCGAGACGGCGGCCCCCGCCTCGGCGCCGGCCGCCGCTGCCAGCGAGCCGCTGAAGGTGGCCTTCGTCTACATCGGACCAGTTGGCGATGCCGGCTGGACCTACGCGCATGACGCCGGCCGCAAGGCCGTGGAAGCCAAGTTCGGCGACAAGGTCAAGACCACGTACGTGGAAAACGTGCCCGAGTCCGCCGCCGATGCCGAGCGCGTGTTCCGCGACCTGGCCAGCCAGGGCAACAAGCTGATCTTCGGCACCACGTTCGGCTACATGGAGTCGATGCTGAAGGTGGCCAAGGAATTCCCGGACGTGAAGTTCGAGCACGCCACCGGCTTCAAGACCGCCGACAACCTGGCCCAGTACGACGTGCGCACCTATGAAGGTGCCTACCTGGCTGGCGTGGTGGCCGGCAAGATGAGCAAGAGCGGCAAGATGGGCGTGGTGGCGTCGGTGCCGATTCCCGAGGTGATCCGCAACATCGACTCGTTCACGCTGGGCGCCCGCTCGGTGAACCCGAAGGCCACCGTCAAGGTGGTGTGGGTCAACAAGTGGTTCGATCCGGGCAAGGAACGCGAGGCTGCCACCACGCTGATCGGCCAGGGCGTGGACATGCTGATGCAGAACACCGACTCCGCCGCCGTGGTGCAGACCGCGCAGGAAAAGGGCGTGTACGCGTTCGGCTGGGACAGCGACATGAGCAAGTTCGGCGAGAAGGCCCACCTGGCTGCCTCGGTGATCTCGTGGGGCGTCTACTACAACAAGGTGGTGGAAGACGTGCTGAACAACCAGTGGAAGAACAGCACGATCTGGTGGGGCCTGAAGGAAGGCATGATCGACCTGAAGGGCTTCAACGCCGCGGTACCTGACGACGTCAAGGCGCTGGTGGAAGAGCGCAAGAAGGGCATCGTCGACGGCAGCGCGCCGATCTGGAAGGGTCCGATCAAGGACAACGCCGGCAAGGAACAGGTTGCTGGCGGCCAGGTGGCCGACGACAACTTCCTGCACGGCGTGAAGTTCTACGTGGAAGGCGTGGAAGGCAACGTGCCGGGTTGAGCGCCTGCGCACGGCCACCGCGATGTGACGACGCCAGCCTCCGGGCTGGCGTTTTTCATGGCGGCGGCGGCGCCCTGGCCGCCGCAACCACGGGGAACTTGAATCGCCCGGCATCGGCCCAAGCTTCTTGTCTGTACCCGCTGAACGTGTGACCAAGGAGGCCCATCATGTGGAAGCGATTTTCCGCCCTGTGGACGCTGGTGCGGCGTGACGGCCGGCTGTTCTGGTTCGCGTTGCGCCACCCCGACGCCCCGCCATGGCTCAAGCCGGCCGCCTTCGGCCTGCTGTTCTACGCGCTCTCGCCCATCGACCTGGTGCCCGACGTGGTGGCCGGGCTGGGCATCGTCGACGACGTGGTGATCATCCCGCTGGCGATCCACCTGATTCTCAAGCGCCTGCCGCCGCACATCCTGCGTCAGGCACAGATGCGCGCCGCCGCCACCACGGTGCGCCCGCGCTGACGCCCGCCGCGCCGCAAGAAAAAACCGCTGCCAGGGGCAGCGGTTTTTTTGTCGGCATAACAGGTATCAGCCGGGCAAAGCCTTACTTCGGCAGGAAGCAGTGGCGCGCCAGCTCCACCACCAGCAACTCGGCCGTGGCCAGGTTGGTGGCGCAGGGCACGTTGTGCACGTCGCACGCGCGCACCAGCGCGTTGATGTCCGGTTCGTGCGGCTGCGGCGTCATCGGATCGCGCAGGAAGATCACCGCCGTGACCTTGCCTTCGGCCAGCTGCGCGCCGATCTGCAAGTCGCCGCCCCACGGGCCCGACAGCATGCGGGTCACTTCGAGGCCGGTCTCCGCCGCGATGCGGCCGCCAGTGGTGCCGGTGGCGAGCAGGTCGCACTTGGCCAGGAACTCGCGATGGCGGCCGGCAAAGGCCACGATGTCATCCTTCTTGTGATCGTGGGCGATCAGCGCGATGCGCGGCCGCTCGGTGCAATCGGCTTGCGTGGCAGCCATCAGAACGTCCCCGGGTAGGCGCCACCATCGAGCAGCACGTTCTGGCCCGTCATGTAGGCGGCCTGCCGGCTGCACAGGAAGGCGCAGGTGGCGCCGAACTCGGCCGGGTCGCCAAAGCGGCGCGACGGGTTCGCGGCCGCGCGGCGCTTGGCCATTTCCTCGATGCTGATGCCGGCCTTCTGGGCGCCGCCTTCCATCGTCTTCTTCAGGCGATCGGTGTCGAACGGCCCCGGCAGCAGGTTGTTCACCGTCACGCCGTGCTGCGCCACTTCGCGCGCCAGGCCAGCCACGAAGCCGGTCAGGCCCGAGCGGGCGCCATTCGACAGGCCCAGCACATCGATCGGCGCCTTCACGGCACCGCTGGTGATATTGATGATGCGGCCCCAGCGGCGCGCAATCATGCCGTCGATGGTGGCCTTGATCAGTTCGATCGGCGTCAGCATGTTGGCGTCCAGCGCGGCCAGCCACTCGTCGCGACCCCAGTCGCGGAAATTGCCCGGCGGCGGGCCGCCCGCGTTGTTTACGAGGATGTCCAGGTCGCCCAGCTTGGCCACCGCATCGAGTGCCAGCTTGCGGCCCTCGGGCGTGGTGATGTCGGTAGCCACGGCCACCACGCGGCGGCCATGGCGCGCGCGCAGGTCGGCGGCGGCTTTTTCCAGCGCCTCGGCACCGCGTGCCACGATCACCACATCCACGCCTTCCGCAGCCAGCGCGTCGGCGCAAGCCAACCCGAGCCCCTTGCTGGCTCCGCACACCAGCGCATGCTTACCGCGCAGTCCAAAATCCATGGCTTTCCTCTCCTTCCTCGGTGGTTTTCTTGAAATAAGACGTCAGGACGCTTCAGGCTTTCTTCGTCGACAACAGGTACATGCCGCCCAGCACCAGCGCGCTGCCCGCCAGCTGTACGCCGGTGACCGGCTCGCCCAGCAGCCAGAACGCCAGCGCCAGCGTGGACACCGGGCCGATCATGCCAGCCTGCGACGCCATCGGCGCGCCGATGCGGGCCACGGCAATCATCGTCAGCGATACCGGCAGCACGGTGCAGAACACCGCGTTGACCACGGACAGCCACAGTACCGGCGCCGGCTGCGCCAGTTCGGCCAGCGGCCGGCCCAGCGCGACGTACTGGATCACGCAGCACAGCGTGGACACGCACATCGCGTACGCCACCAGCCGCAGCGACCCGACGCGCTTGACCAGCTCGCCGCTCAAAATCAGGTACACACCATACGACATCGCGCTGGCCAGCACCAGTCCGCCGCCCAGCCAGACCTGCGCGCCGCTGACGTCCAGATCGTGGGCGAACACCAGCACGATGCCAGCATAGGCCAGCAGCAGCGACATCCATTGCCGCGCGTGAATGTGCCGCCGGAAGACCAGCGCCGTGGTCAGCAGCACGAACGACGGCGTCAGGAACAGGATCAGCCGCTCCAGCCCGGCCGTGATGTATTGCAGGCCCAGGAAGTCGAGAAAGCTCGACAGGTAGTAGCCGATGAAGCCCAGGAACACCACGCGCCCACGGTCGGCCCACGACAGCGCCGGCAGCTTGCGCGCCTGCCACCAGCCGATGGCCATGAACAGCGGCACCGCGAACAGCATGCGCAACGTGATGACCATCACGGCGTCGACGTTGTAGCGGTACATGAGCTTGGCCACGATGGCCTTGGCGGAAAACAGCACGGCGCCGATGGCCGCGGTAGCGAGTCCGAAGCGCTGCGGCGCAGGTAGCTCGACGGACGGGGACAGTGACTTCTGGGAAGCAGACACGGGAATGCGGGGGCTGGGGGCGCCGGTCGCGGCGCTTGCCGCGCGGCGGAACCCGCCGATTGTAAGACAAAAGGCGCCCTGGCTGCCGGGCCCGGTGGCATTGCCTGCTTTCCCATACAATGGCTCGCGCCGGCCGGCCCGCCGCCCTGGCACGGGCCGGCCGCGCTGCAAGACCAAGACAAGACCAATACCAAGACCCAATCCGGAGACTCACCCGCCATGCCGCGCCATCGCAGCACCGCGCCCCGTCGCGCCTTTCTTGCCCGCATCGCCACCTTCAGCACCATCACCACGATAACCACGGTCGGCCCGCTCACGCTGCTTGCCGGCTACCACCCCGCCGCGCAGGCGGCCGACACGTTCCCGGCCAAGCCGATCCGCTTCATCGTGCCCTACGCGGCCGGCGGCACCACCGACCTCGTGGCCCGTACCGTGGGCCAGCGCGTGGGCGAAAAGCTGGGCCAGCCCGTGGTGATCGAGAACCGCCCCGGCGCCGGCGGCAACATCGGCATGGAAGCCGTGGCCAAGGCCCCGGCCGACGGCTACACCATCGGCTTCGGCGCCATTTCGACGAACGCGCTCAACCCGCACATCTACAAGCATGTGCCCTTTGACCCCCGCAAGGATTTCACGGCCATCAGCCTGCTCGGCACCTCGACCATCGTGCTGGAAGTGAGCGACAGCCTGCCCGTGAAGACCGTGCCCGAGCTGATTGCGTACGCCAAGGCCCATCCGGGCCTGACCTACGCCACGGCCGGCACGGGCACGTCGATGCACCTGGCCGGCGCGATGTTCTCGCAGATGACCCAGACCGGCCTGACCCATGTGCCATACAAGGGCAGCAGCCCGGCCATCAACGACCTGCTGGGCGGCCATATCCAGGTGATGTTCGACAACCTGCCCGCGTCGCTGCCCCATATCCAGGCTGGCAAGCTGCGCGCGCTGGCGGTGGCCGGCAAGACGCGCTCGCCGTCGCTGCCCAACGTGCCCACGCTGGCCGAAGCGGGCCTGCCCGGCTACGCGGTGGAACCGTGGTTCGGCGTGTACGGCCCGGCCAACCTGCCCGCGCCGGTGGCACAGGCGCTCAACGCCGCGTTCGTCGAGGCGCTGGCGCGCCCCGACGTGCGCGACAAGCTGGCCCAGGCCGGCTTCAATCCGAAGGGTTCCAGCGCGGCCGAGCTCCAGTCGCTCACGCAAAGCGAATACGAGCGGTTCGGCAAGGTGGCCAAGTCCGCGGCCATCACCGTCGACTGACACCCGACAAGGTCGGGCGGGCACCGGCGACTGCGCGTACCGCGCATCCATTACAATCGCGCTGCATCGGGGCCCGCCGCGTCAGGCGGCCCCCTCCCCGCCTCCCCGTATTCGCCGAGCCCGCCATGAAACAGGATCCCCGCTTTCCCAATCTCTTCATCCTCGATCACCCGCTGATCCAGCACAAGCTCTCGCACATGCGCGACAAGGAAACGTCGACGCGCACGTTCCGCGAGCTGCTGCGCGAGATCACGCTGCTGATGGGCTATGAGATCACCCGCAACCTGCCGCTGACCACGCGCCGCATCGACACCCCGCTGGTGGAACTCGACGCCCCCGTGATCGCCGGCAAGAAACTGACGATCGTGCCGGTGCTGCGCGCCGGCGTGGGCATGAGCGACGGCCTGGTGGAACTGATTCCGTCGGCCCGCATCGGCCATATCGGCGTGTACCGCGACGAGCAGCACCGCCCGGTGGAATACCTGGTGCGCCTGCCGGACCTGGAAGACCGCTCGTTCATCCTGTGCGACCCGATGGTGGCCACGGGCTACTCGGCCGCGCACGCGGTGGACGTGCTCAAGCGCCGCGGCGTGCCCGACGAGGCCATCACGTTCGTGGCACTGGTGGCCGCGCCCGAAGGCGTGGAAGTGTTCCAGAAGGCCCATCCCGGCGTGAAGCTGTTCGTGGCATCGCTCGACAGCCACCTGGACGAGCATGCCTACATCGTGCCGGGCCTGGGCGACGCGGGCGACCGCCTGTTCGGCACCAAGAACTGATAGCCCGATTGGCCGAGGTGCTTGATGCACCTCAATATCTGTGCAGGCTGACGCTTCCACACTGAACAGGCCGCTTCAAGGCAAGTTCAAGAGAGAGGAGTCACCCATGGAAGCACTGAAGATCCTGACGTCCACAGCCACCGGCCTCGCCAGCCTGGCGGTCATTGCGTTCATCATCGGCATGGCGGCGTTCTATGCCTGCCTGTTCGCACGCAAGGCACGCGAGGATGCCGAGGCCGCCCGCCAAGGCGCGGAGTAACCCGGTCACCGGCATCCGGCCTGGCCGCCCGCCAGACAGCAAAACGCCTGCGCTTACCGCCGCAGGCGTTTTGCTTTCCGGTTGCCCGGGATGGCGGAAAGATGTCGGCCGCGCGCCTATGCGCGCCTATTTGCGCCTATTTCCGCTTGCTGCCCCCGCCCAGCAGGCTGCCGAGCACGCCGCGAATCAGTTCGCGGCCTACCTGGGAGCCCACGGTCCGCGCGGCGGACTTGGCCACCGACTCCAGGATGGAATCGCCGCGTCCGGTCTTGCCCGTGCCACGCGTCAGCGAGCCCCAGACCTCGGCCATCCAGCCGCCGTCCTGTGGCTCGGCGCCACCAGGCTGCGGCGTCTTCGGGTCGGCCGGCGCGCCGGGAGTGGCCGCGGCCACGCTACCGCGCAGCTTTTCGTACGCCGATTCACGGTCGATCGTCTTTTCATAGGTGCCGGCCACCAGCGAGTTCGCGATCAGCGCCTTGCGCTCGTCATCGGTGACCGGCCCGATCCGGCTGCCCGGCGCCAGCACCCACGCGCGCTCGGTCACGGTGGGCGTGCCCTTGGCGTCGAGGCAGGAAACCAGCGCCTCGCCCACGCCCAGTTCGCCAATCACCTGTTCCAGGTCGAGCCTGGGATTGGCGCGCATCGTCGTGGCCGCCACCTTGACGGCCTTCTGGTCGCGCGGTGTGAAGGCGCGCAGCGCGTGCTGCACGCGGTTCCCGAGCTGGCCCAGCACGGTGTCCGGAATATCCACCGGGTTCTGCGTCACGAAATACACGCCCACGCCCTTGGACCGCACCAGCCGCACCACCTGCTCGATCTTGTCCAGCAGCGCCTTGGGCGCGTCGTTGAACAGCAGGTGCGCCTCGTCGAAGAAGAACACGAGCTTGGGCTTGTCCAGGTCGCCGGCCTCGGGCAGCTTCTCGAACAGTTCGGACAGCATCCAGAGCAGGAATGTCGCGTAGAGGCGCGGCGCGTTCATCAGCTTGTCGGCGGCCAGGATGTTGACCACGCCCTGCCCCTTCTCGGTCTGGATGAAGTCTTCCAGGTTCAGCATGGGCTCGCCGAAAAACTTGTCGGCGCCCTGCGATTCCAGCGCCACCAGCCCGCGCTGGATGGCCCCGATCGACGCCGCCGAGATATTGCCGAACTCGGTGGTGAACTGGCTGGCGTTGTCGCCCACGTGCTGGAGCATGGCGCGCAGGTCCTTGGCGTCGAGCAGCAGCAGGCCGTTCGCGTCGGCAATGCGGAAGACGAGGTTCAGCACGCCCTGCTGGGTGTCGTTCAGCTCCAGCATGCGCGCCAGCAGCAGCGGCCCCATGTGCGAGACGGTGGCGCGCACCGGGTGCCCCTTTTCGCCGAACACGTCCCACAGCGTGGTCGGGCAGGCGCCCCAGGCCGGCTCGTCCAGCCCGTGTTCGGCCAGGCGGGCCTTGAGCTTGTCGGACGGCTTGCCCACCTGGGAAATGCCGGTTAGATCACCCTTGACGTCGGCCATGAATACCGGCACGCCCAGCCGCGAGAAGCCCTGCGCCAGCGTTTGCAGCGTGACGGTCTTGCCGGTGCCCGTGGCGCCGGTGATCAGGCCGTGCCGGTTGCCCATTTCGGGCAGCAGCACCAGTTCGTGGTCGGCGTTCTTGGCGATGAGGATGGGGTCGGCCATGGCGGGTCTCGTCGATCGGGCAGGAAAACGGATGCGCGGGGCGCCGGCGTGGGCCACAAGGCCATACATGGCGCTGTGGCGCGGCAGGGGCGCGTGATAAAATCCTGCGCTGATTATAGCCAGCAGATTGGCACATCAATCACATGGCGTGGCCGCCGGCACGGCCGGATGGGTCGACGCAACCGGCCTGTCCGCCCGTTCCCGGCTCCCGCCGGCGCAATGCCGCCGGGCCTGCCACACCGCACGATACGTTTTCCGCTTCGGAGAGAAACATGGCCGGTCATTCCAAATGGGCCAACATCAAACACAAGAAAGCCGCCGCTGACGCCAAGCGCGGCAAGATCTGGACACGCCTGATCAAGGAAATCACCGTGGCCGCCAAGCTCGGCGGCGGTGACATCGACTCGAACCCGCGCCTGCGCCTGGCCATGGAAAAGGCCATGGACGCGAACATGCCGAAAGACAACATCCAGCGCGCGATCCAGCGCGGCGTGGGTGGCCTGGAAGGCGCCAACTACGAGGAAATCCGCTACGAGGGCTACGGCCTGGCCGGCGCGGCGATCATCGTCGACTGCCTGACCGACAACCGTACCCGTACCGTGGCCGAAGTGCGCCACGCGTTCTCGAAGCACGGCGGCAACATGGGCACCGAGGGTTCGGTGGCCTTCATGTTCACGCACTGCGGCCAGTTCCTGTACGCCCCGGAAACGCCCGAGGACAAGCTCATGGACGCCGCGCTCGAAGCCGGCGCCGATGACGTGGTGACCAACGACGACGGCTCGATCGAAGTCACCTGCCCGCCGAACGATTTCGGTGCGGTGAAGGCGGCGCTCGAGGCGGCCGGCTTCAAGGCCGAAGTGGCCGACGTGGTAATGAAGCCGCAGAACGAGGTCAGCTTCACCGGCGACGACGCCGTCAAGATGCAGAAGCTGCTGGACGCGCTGGAAAACCTGGACGACGTACAGGAAGTCTTCACCAACGCGGTGATCGAGGAATAAGCCTCGGCCCGCGCCCCAACGGCGGCAGCCCGGCCTTTCGTCCAGCTGCCGCTTTTCGCATGCGTTTCTTTTCTGGCAGTGGATCATGAAAGTTTTGGTTGTCGGTTCGGGTGGGCGTGAGCACGCACTGGCCTGGAAATTGGCCCAGTCGCCCAAGGTGCAGGTCGTGTACGTGGCCCCGGGCAACGGCGGCACGGCGCTCGACAAGCGCCTGCAGAACGTGCCGCTGACCGACCCCGAAGTGCTCGCCGCCTTCGTCGAGCGCGAGGGCGTGGCCTTCACCGTGGTTGGCCCCGAGGCCCCGCTGGCCGGCGGCATCGTCGACGTGTTCCGCGCGCGCGGCCTGCGCATCTTCGGCCCGACCCGGGCTGCCGCGCAGCTGGAGTCGTCGAAGGACTTCGCCAAGGCATTCATGCACCGCCACGGCATTCCCACCGCGTACTACCAGACCTTCTCGGACGCCGCCGGCGCCCACGCCTATATCGACGCGCAGGGCGCGCCGATCGTGATCAAGGCCGACGGCCTGGCCGCGGGCAAGGGCGTGGTGGTGGCCATGTCGCTCGAGGAAGCGCATGCCGCCGTGGACATGATGCTGGCCGACAACAAGCTCGGCGATGCTGGCGCCCGCGTGGTGATCGAGGAATTCCTGGAAGGCGAGGAAGCCAGCTTCATCGTCATGGTGGACGGCAAGAACGTGCTGGCCCTGGCCACCAGCCAGGACCACAAGCGCCTGCTGGACGCCGACGCCGGCCCCAACACGGGCGGCATGGGCGCCTACTCGCCGGCCCCGGTGGTAACGCCGGCCCTGCACGCCCGCGCGCTGCGCGAGATCATCCTGCCCACCGTGCGCGGCATGGAGAAGGACGGCATCCCGTTCACGGGCTTCCTCTACGCGGGCCTGATGATCGACAAGGAAGGCAATCCGAAGACGCTGGAATTCAACTGCCGCATGGGCGATCCGGAGACGCAGCCGATCATGGCGCGCCTGAAGACCGACCTGGTGGACGTGATGGAAGCCGCCGTGGATGGCAAGCTCGACCAGATCGAACTCGACTGGGACCGCCGCACGGCGCTGGGCGTGGTGATGGCCGCGTACGACTACCCCGAGAATCCGCGCCGCGGCGACGCCATCACCGGCATTCCCGCCGAGACCGACGACGCCGTGACGTTCCACGCGGGCACCACGCTGCAGGACGGCACGCTGCGTACGTCCGGCGGCCGTGTGCTGTGCGTGGTGGGCCTGGCCGACACGGTCAAGGCCGCGCAGAAGAACGCCTATGCCGCCGTGGAGCAGATCCACTTCGACGGCATGCAATTCCGCACCGACATCGGCTACCGCGCCATCAAGCGCTGACGCGGCCCCGTGCCCATGGCTCGCCCTGCTCACGCGGGGCGAATCGAGCCGGTACAATCGTGACACCACGATGACGGCCGGCCCCGCCCGGCCGCCGTGCCAACGGCTCATCCCTCACCGCCCATCATGATCGATTCCCAGGCAGTCTGTGACTATCTGCTCGGCCTGCAAGACCGCATCACCGACGCCATCGGCGCCATCGACGGCCAGGCGTTCCTGACCGATTCCTGGGAGAAACCGCCCACCGAGCGTCTGCGCGGCAGCGGCCGCACGCGCATCCTGGAAGGCGGTGCGGTGATGGAGCGGGCCGGCGTGGGCTTCTCGCACGTGCGCGGCGACACGCTGCCGCCGTCGGCCAGCGCCAGCCGGCCCGAACTGGCCGGGCGCAGCTTCGAGGCCATGGGCGTGTCGCTGGTGTTCCATCCGCGCAACCCGCATGTGCCCACCGTGCATATGAACGTGCGCTGCTTCATCGCCGTGAAGCCCGATGCCGAGCCGGTCTGGTGGTTTGGCGGCGGCATGGACCTGACGCCCTACTACGGCAATGCCGACGACTGCGTGCATTTCCACCGTACCTGCCAGGCCTCGCTGCAGCCGTTCGGCGATGATCTCTACCCGCGTTTCAAGCAATGGTGCGACGAGTACTTCTTCCTCAAGCACCGGGGCGAGGCGCGCGGCATCGGCGGCATCTTCTTCGACGACTTCGCCGCCCCGGGCTTCGACCAGAGCTTCGCGATGATGCGTTCGGTGGGCGATGCCTTCCTCGATGCCTACCTGCCGATCCTGCACGCGCGCAAGGACACCCCATATGGCGAGCGTGAGCGTGATTTCCAGGCGTACCGGCGTGGCCGCTACGTCGAATTCAACCTCGTGTTCGACCGCGGCACGCTGTTCGGCCTGCAATCGGGCGGCCGCGCCGAATCGATCCTGATGTCGATGCCACCGCAGGTGAGCTGGCGCTATGACTGGCAGCCGGCGCCCGGCACGCCGGAGGCCGCGCTCTACACCGACTTCCTGCCGGCGCGCGCGTGGGTACAAGACCGATGACCGACGCCACAGCCCCGGCCGCCGCCCCAGTCTCCGACGACGGCCAGCCGCGCCCCTACCGCCTGGGTATCCTTGGCGGCACCTTCGATCCGCCGCATCGCGGCCATGTGGCGCTGGCCCAGCTTTGCATCGACCATCTGGACCTCGACGAACTGGTCTGGATTCCCACCGGCCACTCCTGGCAGAAAGGCGCCCATGTGACGCCCGCCACCGACCGCTTCGCCATGACCGAGTTGGCCGCCGCCTCGCTGGTGCCAGGCCGCGCCAAGGTACGCGTAAGCCGCATGGAGGTGGACCGCGTCGGGCCCAGCTATACGATCGACACCGTGCGGCACCTGCGCGAGGCGTACGGCGCCAGTACGTCGATGGCGTGGCTGATGGGCGCCGACCAGTTGCTGCGCCTGCACACGTGGCACGGCTGGGAGGCCCTGTTCGAACATGTGCACCTGTGCATCGCCACGCGGCCCGGCTTTCACCTGGACGACCTGGGCGGCCCCGTGCTTGCCGCGCTGCAGGAACGCCTGGCAGACACGCACCTGATACAATGCACGCCCTCCGGACATATGTGGATCGACCAGACGCTTGCCGTCGACCTGTCGTCCACCGGCCTGCGCGAGCACCTGGCCGATGGCCTGTTGCCGGACCAGGCAGATGACCGACTGCCGGCCGGCGTGGCACACTACATCGCGCGTCACGGGTTGTACCGACACCCCTCGCCCGACGCGCCCCTACCCGAATGAAGCTGAACAAGAAAGACACCATGGATATTCGTAAACTGCAGCGCGCGATCGTCGACGGACTCGAGGATGTGAAGGCGCTGGACATCAAGGTGTTCGACACCACTCACCTGACCGAACTGTTCGACCGGGTGGTGATCGCCAGCGGCAATTCGAACCGCCAGACCAAGGCACTGGCGGCATCGGTACGGGACACGGTCAAGGACGCCGGCGGCCATATCGTGGCCGTGGAAGGCCTGGAGACCGGCGAGTGGGTGCTGGTGGACTGCGGCGACGCCGTGGTGCACATCCTGCAGCCGCAGCTGCGCCAGTACTACAACCTCGAGGAAATCTGGGGCGACAAGCCGGTACGCGTGAAGCTGGCCGCCGCCAAGGGCCTGGCCAAGGCCAGCGAGCCGATGGACGACGACGAGGACACCGAGGCGGCACCGCGCGTGCGTCGCGCCGCGAACCTGCGCCCGGCGCTGGCCCGCCTGCCCGAGGGCATGAAGGAGCCGTCGCCGCCGATGGGCCACGAGGACACCGATCCGGACGCCATCGCCACCATCCGCAAGCCGCCGCGCAAGACTTCGAGCACCGGCACGGCCGCCAAGGCGCCGGCGCGCAAGACCACGACGGCCCGCAAGACCGCCGCTGGCACCACCGCCAAGGCGCCCGCTCGCAAGACCGCCACCGGCACCACTGCCAAGGCGCCCGCTCGCAAGACCGCCACCGGCACCACCGCCAAGGCGCCGGCTCGCAAGAGCCCGGCCGCCAAGACCGCCGCACCGCGCAAGCGCGCCACGCGCTCGGCCTGAACCGGGCCGGCGCTGACAGACTGACCACCGGGCATTCTCCATGCAACTCGTGATCGTGGCCGTCGGCCACAAGATGCCCGCGTGGATCGAATCCGGCTTTGCCGAATACACGAAGCGGATGCCGCCCGAGCTGCGCATCGAGCTTCGTGAAGTCAAGCCCGAGGCGCGCTCGTCGAGCAACAACGCGGCCACCGTGATGCAGCGCGAAGCCGCGCGTATCGAGGCCGTACTGGGCACGCTGTCGAAGCAGCTGCGCATCGTCGCGCTCGACGAACGCGGCAAGGACTGGACCACGGTCCAGTTGTCCGAGCAACTGACAGGCTGGCAGCGTGAAGGGGGCGACGTGGCCTTCCTGATCGGCGGCGCCGACGGGCTCGATCCCGCGCTCAAGGCACGCGCCCAGACCCTGTTTCGACTCTCCAGCCTGACCCTGCCGCACGGCATGGTGCGCGTACTGCTGGCCGAACAGCTCTATCGCGCGTGGTCGGTCACGCAGAACCACCCGTATCACCGCGCCTGAACCCGAGGCCCGCCGACTGGTTTCTCCCCTCTCCCACGACGTGGGTGAGGGGAGCCAACCCAGCGAGTTCTCCCCTCTCCCGCCGGGCGGGAGAGGGGTCGGGGGAGAGGGTCACGCGGGTCAATTTGCGACATCGGCAAGCAGAATCTCGACGCCCTCTCCCCCAGCCCGTCTCCCACGTTGTGGGCGAGGGGAGCCAACCCACCGAGTTCGCCCCTCTCCCACGTTGTGGTGCGAGGGGAGCCGACCGGAGGGGAGCCAGTACAATCAGTGCCCTGATTCCACCGCACTGATATTCCGTGAGCCCTTCCATTCTCTACCTGGCCTCGCAATCCCCGCGCCGCCGCGAACTGCTCACGCAACTCGGCGCCACCTACGAACTGCTGCTGGCCGATGCCAGTGAAGACGCCGAAGCGCTCGAGGCCGTGCTGCCGGGCGAGTCGCCCGATGCCTACGTCCAGCGCGTGTGCGCACTGAAGGCTGATGCGGCACTGCAGCGCCGCATCCGGCGCGGCCTGGCCGAGGCGCCGATTCTGACTTCGGACACCACGGTCTGCCGGGGCGGCGACATCCTCGGCAAGCCCGCCGATGCCGACGACGCCGCGCGCATGCTGGCCTCGCTCTCCGGCACCACGCACCGCGTGCTGACCGCCGTGACCGTCGTCTCGGCGCTGGGCGCGCGCCACGCGCTGTCGATCTCGCACGTCACTTTCCGCGCGATGGACGCGGCCGAGATTGCGCGCTACGTGGCCAGCGGCGAGCCGCTCGGCAAGGCCGGCGCGTACGGTATCCAGGGCCGCGCGGCCGAGTTCGTGGCCCGTATCGACGGTAGCTATTCGGGTATCATGGGCCTGCCCTTGTTCGAGACCGCAGCACTGCTGCGCGAGGCCGGTCTGCGCTTCTGACCCGCCCTGCCGCGCTGCCCGAGCGAGGGGTGCAGGGGTCAGATGCCCGGTCACGCCGGGCGACAACAACAAGCGCCGGCAGACCGGCGACGGCATCTATCGCTATGACCGAAGACATCCTCGTCAATATCACGCCGCAAGAGACACGCGTGGCCATCGTGCAGCAGGCGGCCGTGCAGGAACTGCACGTGGAGCGCACGCTCACGCGCGGGCTGGTTGGCAACATCTACCTGGGCAAGGTCGTACGCGTACTGCCGGGCATGCAGTCGGCGTTCATCGATGTGGGCCTGGAGCGCGCCGCGTTCCTGCACGTGGCCGACATCTGGCATCCGCGCGACGGCAACGAGAAGAACAACCATGTGGCCATCGAGAAGACCCTGTTCGAAGGACAGGCGCTGATGGTGCAGGTCATCAAGGACCCGATCGGGACCAAGGGCGCCCGCCTTTCCACGCAGGTCAGCATCGCTGGTCGCACGCTCGTCTACCTGCCGCAGGATCCGCACATCGGCATCTCGCAGCGCATCGAAGGCGAGGTGGACCGTGAAGCGCTGCGTGCCCGTGTGCAGGGGCTGGTGCCGCAGGACGAACGTGGCGGCTTCATCGTGCGCACGATCGCCGAGGAAGCCAGCAACGAGGAACTGAGCAACGATATCGCCTACCTGCGCAAGATCTGGGCGACGATCCGGCAGAACGCCACGACGCTGCCGGCGCCGAGCCTGCTCTACCAGGACCTGAACCTGGCGCAGCGCGTGCTGCGCGACTTCATCAACGACGCCACCGGCGTGATACAGGTGGACTCGCGCGAGAACTTCGTGAAGCTCGTGGAGTTTGCGCAGGAATACACGCCGGCGGTGCTGCCGCGCCTGTCGCACTACACCGGCGAGCGCCCGATCTTCGACCTGTTCAACATCGATGCCGAGATCGAGAAGGCGCTGTCGCGTCGCGTGGACCTGAAGTCGGGCGGCTACCTGATGATCGACCAGACCGAGGCGATGACGACGATCGACGTCAACACCGGCGGCTACGTCGGCGCGCGCAATTTCGACGACACGATCTTCAAGACCAACCTGGAAGCCGCGCACACCATCGCGCGCCAGCTGCGCCTGCGCAACCTGGGCGGCATCATCATCATCGACTTCATCGACATGGAGAACGTGGAGCACCGCGATGCCGTGCTCTCCGAGCTCAAGCGCGCGCTGTCCCGCGACCGCACGCGCATTACGGTGAACGGGTTCTCGCAGCTCGGCCTGGTGGAGATGACGCGCAAGCGCACGCGTGAGTCGCTGGCCCATGTGCTGTGCGAGCAGTGCCCGGTGTGCACCGGCAAGGGCCAGGTCAAGACGCCGCGCACGGTGTGCTACGACATCTTCCGCGAGATCATGCGCGAGTCGCGCCAGTTCAATCCGCGCGAGTTCCGCATCCTCGCCTCGCAGGACGTGATCGACCTCTTCCTGGAAGAGGAAAGCCAGCACCTGGCGATGCTGGGCGACTTCATCGGCAAGCCCATCTCGCTGCAGGTGGAGTCGACGTTCCATCAGGAGCAGTACGACATCATCCTGATGTGACGTAGGCGCCGGCCCGTCCCGCCGACGCCGGTGGCCCATGCCACGACGGCGGGACAGCGCTGTGAAATCGATTTCATGACCCTTCCTGCGGCCCTCCCTACCGCCCTCTCTACCGCCCTCTCTACCGCCCTCCCTGCTGCCCTCCCCCCGGCCTAGCCAGGCCCGGCAAGCGTCCCGGCGCACCCCGCCCCGCCCTCGCGCGCCCCGTTCCGGACATCGGAAAACCTCTGCCTGAAGTCATCGTTCTGTCATCGACCCCCTCCAGAATGCGCAAGTCATTCAAGCAAGGGAGTCGACATGACGCATGCAATCGAAGTCCGCGGCCTGAGCAAATCGTTCCGCGCGGACCGCAAGGCGCTTGACGACGTCACGCTGCACATCGCCCCCGGCGAGATGGTTGCCCTGCTGGGCGCCTCGGGATCGGGCAAGTCGACGCTGCTGCGCCATATGGCCGGCTTTGTCGCTGGCGACGCTGGCTCGGGCGAGATTCTCGTCAACGGCCACACGGTGCAACGCAACGGCCGTCTGGCGCGCGATGTGCGCAAGGTACGCGCGGAAATCGGGTTCGTGTTTCAGCAGTTCAACCTGGTGGGCCGCCTGCCGGTGATCACCAACGTGCTGGTCGGCATGCTGACCCGCGTGCCGAAGTGGCGCAGCCTGATTCGCTATTTCAAGGCGGACGAAGTGCAGACCGGCCTCGATGCGTTGGCCCAGGTTGGTATAGACGACTATGCGTTTCAGCGTGCCTCGACGCTGTCCGGCGGCCAGCAGCAACGCGCAGCGATTGCGCGCACGCTGGTGCAGAACGCGCGCGTGATCCTGGCCGACGAGCCGATCGCCTCGCTCGATCCGGAATCGTCGCGCCGCGTGATGTCGCTGCTCACCCAGATCAACCGCACGCGCAAGGTGGCCGTGGTGGTGTCGCTGCACCAGGTGGACGTGGCGATGCGCTACTGCCCGCGTGTGGTGGCCCTGCGCCACGGCCGCGTGGTCTACGACGGCCCGTCGGCCGCGCTGACGCCGAAGATGCTGCGCGACCTCTACGGCACCGAGGCCGACGAGCTGCTGCACGACAGCGTGCCCGACGAACCGGCGCCCGCCGAGGGCACGCCCGTGCCGGCAATGGTGCGGATGGACCTGGCCACTGCCTGACCGGCTCACCCGCGCACACCCGTTTTACCGCATTCCACACCGAGTTTTCCATCAGTCTTTCCAAACGGAGTTTTCGATGCTTCGCAGAACTTTCCTCGCCGTGGTGGCCTCGGGTGTCGTGGCGCTGCCCGCCTTCGCCCAGGACGCCAAGACCCTCAATATCGGCTTCATCTCCACGGAGTCGTCGTCGAACCTCAAGAACGCCTGGCAACCGGTGATCGAAGACCTGAGCAAGACGCTCGGCGTGCAGGTCAAGCCGTTCTTCGCCTCCGACTACGCCGGCATCATCGAAGGCATGCGCTTCAACAAGGTGCAGATCGCCTGGTTCGGCAACAAGTCGGCCATGGAAGCGGTGGACCGCGCCAATGGCGAAGTGTTCGCTTCGGTGATCGACAAGGACGGCAACCCGGGCTACTGGTCGCTGCTGATCGTGCGCAAGGACAGCGACCTGAAGTCGGTGGAAGACGTGATCAAGCGCGGCAAGGACCTGTCGTACGGCGCTGGCGATCCGAACTCCACCTCGGGCACCGCCGTGCCCGGCTACTACCTGTGGGCCGCTAACAAGGTGGAGCCGAAGACGCTGTTCAAGGCCGTGCGCATCAGCAACCACGAAACGAACCTGCTGTCGGTGCTGAACAAGCAGGTGGACGTGGCCGTGAACAACACCGAGAACTTCGAGCGCTATCGCATCAACACGGGCAAGAACGCCTATGACGAAGTGCGCGTGCTGTGGAAGTCGCCGCTGATTCCGGCCGATCCGCTCGTGTATCGCAAGGACCTGCCGGCCGACATGAAGAAGAAGATCCAGACCTTCTTCGTCAACTACGGCAAGGGCCCGAACGCCGCGCGCGAGAAAGAGACGCTGGCCACGCTGACGTACCAGGGCTTCCGTCCGTCCACCGACGCGCAGCTGGTGCCGATCCGCCAGATCGAGCTGGCCAAGGAAAAGTCGAAGATCGAGACGGACACCACGCTGGCCGCCGCCGACAAGGAAAAGAAGCTGGCCGACGTGACGCGCCGCCTGGCCGACCTCGACAAGGCCGCCGCCACCACGCAGCAGTAAGCCGTACCGGAAGCCGGCGGGGGTCCGTGTGGATGCCGCCGGTTTTCATCGTTTCAAGCCATCAATTCCGGATTTCCCCATGACCGCCACCGCCAAGCCTGGCCTGCCCCCCTCGCCCCACAGTGCCGTACGGCCGCCACGCACATCGCTTTCCGCGATGCTGGTCTGGGCCATCGTGCTGGCCATGCTCGCCATGTCGTGGCAAGGCGCCGACATGCGCCCGCTTGATCTGCTGCGCGACTCCGGCAACATGGCCAAATTCGCCGCCGATTTCTTCCCGCCCAATTTCCGCGACTGGCGCACCTATCTCGACGAGATGATGGTCACCGTGCAGATTGCGCTGTGGGGCACCGCGCTGGCCGTGATCATGGCCGTGCCGCTGGGCCTGCTGTGCTCGGCCAACATCGTGCCGGTGTGGGTCTACCAGCCGGCCCGACGCATCATGGATGCGTGCCGCGCCATCAACGAGATGGTGTTTGCGATGCTGTTCATCGTGGCCGTGGGGCTGGGGCCGTTCGCCGGCGTGCTGGCCATCTGGATACACACCATGGGCGTGCTGGCGAAGCTGTTCGCCGAAGCCGTGGAAGCCATCGATCCGCGCCCCGTGGAAGGCGTGCGCGCCACCGGCGCCGGCCCGATCGAGGAAATCGTCTATGGCGTGATTCCACAGGTGCTGCCGCTGTGGCTGTCGTTCGCGCTGTACCGCTTCGAATCGAACGTACGCTCGGCCTCGGTGGTCGGCATCGTGGGCGCCGGTGGCATCGGCACCGTGCTGTGGGAAATCATCCGCAGCTTCCAGTACGCGCAAACCTGCGCGGTGATGATCATCATCATCCTGTTCGTGGTTGGCCATCGACGTGATCTCGGCCCAGATCCGCAAGGTGCTGGTATGAGCGCACTGACCCTGCCTCAGATTGCCGCGCTGTTCGAGAACCATGGCACGGCGTGGTATGGCGGCGAGGCCATCAGCCAGACCGCCCACGCGCTGCAGTGCGCCCAACTGGCCGAACGGGCCGGCGAGGACGAAGCCCTGATCGTGGCCGCGCTGCTGCACGACGTGGGTCACCTGATGCTGGCCGAAAGCAGCACCACCGACATGCGTCACCAGGAAGCGGCCGCCGATGCGCTGGCCGCGCTGTTCGGCGCCGATGTCACGGAGCCCATCCGCCTGCACGTGGCCGCCAAGCGCTACCTGTGCGCCACCGATGCCGGCTACTTCGCCACGCTGTCGCCGGCCTCGGTGCACAGCCTGCAGTTGCAGGGCGGCGTGTACGACCAGGAACAGGCCCAGGCATTCGTGGCCCAGCCCCATGCGCCGGAAGCGGTGCGCCTGCGCCGCTACGACGATCTGGCCAAAGTGGTAGACCTGCCCACGCCGGCGTTGTCGCACTACTTCGAGATGGCCGCGCGCTGCGTGCGCCATGCGTAATGGAACTGACGCCGTGGCTGCACCTTGCGCTGCGCGCAGGGCAACCACGGCGCCTTGTTTGACCTCCGCGGCCCTTGCCTTACGGCGTTGCCAGCAGTTCGCGGAACACGGCCGCCGCATGCTGCAGCGACCCGCTGTTGTCGATCTCCACCAGCCGCACGTCGGCCGGCATGTCGAACGCCTGGGTGGCGCGCGCCAGGCGCCCGGCGATAGCCTCTTCCGACTCGCGCCCCCGTTGACGCAGGCGCGTGGCCAGCACCTCGGGACGCACGCGCACATGCACGGCGCACAGCTTCGGGAACCGTTCGGCGGCCACCGGCAGATACTCGCGCGAGCCGTTGACGATGACCTTGAGGCCCCGCGCCAGCCACTGCTCGATCTCCACGCCGATGCCGTATTGCAGGCCGTGGCTCTGCCAGTGCAGCGCCAGGCAGCCAAGGTCCACGCGCCGCGTGAATTCGTCCGGCGTCAGCGGCACCGACGCCTCGTTGTCATCGGCCGCGCGCGTGATGTAACGATGCGCGATGACCACCGGGTCGGCCGGCTGCAACGACTCGCGCAGCGCACGCAGCAGCGAATCCTTGCCGCTGCCCGACGGGCCCATCACGTAGAACAGGCCGCTGCCGTCGGCTTGGGATGGCGCTTGGGGGCGGGTTTGCATGTTCACAGATACGCCGCCCCGGCCCCATCCACCGTGGTGCCGTCGAAGCGATAGTGCCGGGCGGCAATGAAATCCGCGCCGGGCTCGGGTTGTACATACACGCTGATGCCATCCACGCGCATCGGCTGTTCCAGCAACGCGCCGCCCGCGGCGGCCAGCATGCCGAACGCGGCCGCCTCGTCGGCGGCATCGAGCATGCCGGTCAGCGTGATATGGAACGTGAAGGTGTCGAACACATAGGGATAGCTCCACGCGTCCAGGTGGCGGCGTTGGGCGGCGCTCAACTTCGCCGGGTCGCGCCGGGCAATCTCGGCGGCGGTGGGCGGCGCGCGGAAGGCGTCGAAATCACGCACGCAGGCATCGGCCAGGGCGTGCATGTGCCGGCCGCCCTGCCCTTCGGCGTCGGCCAGGCACCACGCCAGGAAGCCGCGCAACGCGCGCAGCGCCAGTGGCACATCGAACGGCGACTGCTGCGTTGCGAAGGCGCGCACGGCCTGATCGAGCTGCGCGGCATCTGCACCGTCGGCCAGGCGAAATGGTGGCTTCAGCGTGGCATGCAGCGCGTAGTGCGCGGGCGCCTTGACCCATGAAGCGGGCCGCTGCGCGATGCCGACAGGCAGCGGCAGCGTGGCACCGGTATCGGCATCGCGGCCCAGCCACTGCGCGCCAAACGTGCGAAACGGCTCGGCCGGCGCGAGGTAGATCGCGTAGCGATGCGCGGAGCGGCTGGCCTCGCTCATGAGACCCGGCTCATGCGGCCAGGCTGCGCTGGTCAGCCAGGTCGATCAGCGGCAAGGCCACCGTGGCGTGGCGCAGCTCGCCGTTGACGATGGCGCCGCACACGCGCGGCAGGCCCGGCTGGCTGTCATCCACCAGGATGGCATCGGCACGCATGCCGGGCGCCAGCACGCCACGATCGCGCAGCCCTGCGGCACGAGCCGGATTGCGCGACACGAGGTGCCAGGCTTCCGGCAGCGCGCAGACGCCAAGCTGCACGAGCTTGAACGCCGCCTGCAGCGGCGCCGGGTAGTAGTAGTCAGAGGCCAGCACCGTGCACAGGCCGGCGACAATCATGTCGGTGGCATTCGGGGCGCCGGTGTGGCTCTTGCCACGCAGCACGTTGGGCGCGCCGAACACGGTCTCGTCGCCCAACTGGCGCGCCAGCCTGGCCACTTCCACGGTCAGCGGGAATTCGGCGATCGCGCAGCCCTGGCGATGATAGTGCTGGCGCGTGGCGGCGTCGGGGTCGTCATGCGAGGCCACCGGCAGGTTGGCGGCACGCGCGGCGGCAATCAGGCGCGACACCGCGGCCGGCACATCCTGCGCATGGCGGCTGGCCGTGCGCAGTCGGTTGCGGAACGCCTCCATCTCGCACTCGGCGCGCTCCGCGTATTGCGCCAGCTTGCGCTCGTCGTTCATGCGGCGTGCCATGGTCGGCAGGTGATCGTTGATTGCCAGCAGGTGCACGCGGCCATCGGCCATCCATTGCAGCGCGGTATCCACGCCGGCCAGGTGGTACGCCTCGAAGCGCAGGTGCACCTTGTGCGAGGCGCCCAGCACGGGCTCCAGTTGGGCCAGCGCCTCGAACATGCGCACCGCGTAGGCCTCGCCGCGCAGGCCGCCTTCCCAGGACAGCGTCACGCCGTGGAATTCGGTGGTGATGCCATGCGCAAGCAACTGACGGTCCACATCGAGCAGCGCCGGGCCATACGGAAAACTCACGCCGGGGCGCGGCATGACAGAGCGCTCGAAGGCGTCGCCGTGGATGTCGACAATGCCCGGCAGCACGAGCAGGTTTCCCGCATCGAGGCAGGCGCCGCTACCGGCGGTCTGCTGCGCGATCCGGCCATCGTCGAAGCCCAGCGTCGCCGGGGCAATATTGCCGGCGCCCAGCACGCGGCGGCCCGTGATGCCGCGCAGCGGCGACGAATAAGTTTGGGTTGTGGTTTGCATGATGGACACTCACTGTTCGCCGACAAGTTACCGCTGGCACATGACAGACAGATGTCTAGACCAATACGACTGTGCCTCCACATCGGGAGGCACGTCTGTCAGTCGCCGTCGGACACCGTCAACTGCACCCAGTCACCCGCGAAGCGGGTCATGCTGTACTGCACGGGCGCACCGTCGATATCGACATTGAGCGCCTCCACCTGCAGCACCGGCCGCGTCTTGGGCTGGTTCAGCAGGCGCGCCACCGGTGCGCTGGGCATGGCCGCCGTGATGCGCGACCACTTGCGCGTGTAGTCGGCAATGCCGAAGCCGGCCAGCGCGCGCGAGATCGACTGCGTGTCGCGCACCGCGTCCGCCAGCCCCGGAAAGCGCCTGGGATCGAAATAGTGCTCGGCCACGTCGATCGTGCGTGCCTCGGCCTTGCCCACCATCTGGATATGCAGGATGTCGGCGTTGCGCGCCACGCCCAGGTGCCTGGCAATCTCGGGCGCGCGCAGCGTCTGGCTGTCGACGATCTCGAGGTGCCCGCGCATGCCCTGCGCGGCCAGGTTCTGCGAAAAGCGCGTACGCCGCCCAATCGCATAGTCGATGGCGTGCTCCTGCACGAAGGTGCCCCGGCCCTGTTCGATCCGCACCAGTCCGCTCAGCTCCAGCTCGCCCATGGCGCGGCGGATGGTGTGGCGGTTCACGGCGAACCGCGTGGCCAGTTCCGGCTCCGGCGGCAGTTGCTCGCCGGGGCCATAGAGTTTGTTGCGGATGTCGTCCGCCAGCGCCTCTCCGATCTGGCGCCAAACCGCCACACCGGAACCGCGTTCCACTTCCCGATCAGACATCTTCTGCCCTGTCTTGTGTCATCAAGCCTTAATGGTTGCCGTGCGATTGTGCCCCAGACCCGGCGCGCCCGTCGCGTCTCCGAGCAAAGCCCCACCCCGTCACGAAACGTTCATCTGGCTGTGGTCTAGTATCGCCGTGCTGTGTTAGTTTACATCTAAACGTATAGACGTATAGGGGTGATCATGCAAAATGAAACCGCCAATGCCACCAGCCCGGCCAACGCGGCCAACGTGGCACGTGCCGCCTGGCTGCGCGTGCTGGCGCTGGCCCAGTCGGACGCGCTCGATGCGGCCTACACCCGGTTGTCCGCTGCCGCCGCGCTGCCCGGCTACCGGCTGCTGCGCAAGCCTGAAGCGGGCATGGCGATGGTGCGGGCCCGTGCCGGCGGCACCGGCGCCCAGTTCAACCTTGGCGAGATGTCGGTCACGCGCTGCGCCGTGGTGCTCGACGAAGGGCATGACGCGGCCGCCACGGCCGGCGTGTCGTATGTGCAGGGCCGTGGCCTGCGCCACGCCGAGCAGGCCGCCGTGCTCGACGCGCTGCTGCAGTGCCCGGCCTGGCACCAGCGCGTGCAGGACACCGTGATCGCGCCGCTGGCCCAGGCGTTGACCGCGCGCGCCGCCAGCCAGGCCGCCACCGCCGCGCAAACGCGCGTGGAGTTCTTCACGATGGCGCGCGGAGAAGATTGAATGTCGTCCACCCAGAACGCAATGCAAGCCCCAGCCACGGCTTCGGCCACCTCGCTCCTGCCCGGCTTCGACAATCCCGTCGATGACGCGCAGGCCGTCTTCCGCGCCACGCTCGAAGCGTTCGCGCATCCGGGCCGCCTGGAGACCCTGCCTGCCACCAGCGGCCAGCCCGAAGGCCTGTCGCCCGCGCTGACCGCGCTGCTGCTGACGCTGGCCGACCCCGACACCCCCGTCTGGCTGCCCGCCGGCGTACCGGCCGCCGCGCGCGCCTTCCTGCGCTTTCACTGTGGCTGCCCGCTCGTCGATGCGATCGGCGAAGCCACCTTCGTCTGCGTGCCGGCCGGTTACGCCATGCCCGCGCTGGCAGACTGCGCCCAGGGGCTGCCTGCCTACCCCGACCGCTCGGCCACGCTGCTGGTGGAAGTGCCATCGCTGCACGACGGCGAGACGCTGACCCTGCACGGCCCCGGCATCGAAACCACCCAGGCGCTGCGCGTGCGCGGCCTGCCCGCCACCTTCCGCCACGACTGGCGCGCCAACAACACGCGCTTCCCGCTGGGCGTGGATCTGCTGCTGACCAGCGGCCACCACTTCTGCGCGCTGACCCGCACCACGCAACTGGAGGACTGACATGTACGTAGCCGTCAAGGGTGGCGAACGCGCCATCCTGAATTCCTACCAGATGCTCGACACCTACCGCCGTGGCGACACCTCGGTGCCCGAGCTGACGCTGGCCCAGATCCGCGAACAGATGCCGCTGGCCGTGGCGCGCGTGATGGCCGAGGGCTCGCTCTACGATCCGCACCTGGCCGCGCTGGCGCTCAAGCAGGCCGCCGGCGACCAGATCGAGGCCATCTTCCTGCTGCGCGCCTACCGCACCACGCTGGCCCGCTTCGGCTATACGCAGGCCATCGACACCGGCCGCATGAACCTGCAGCGCCGCATCTCGTCCACGTTCAAGGACGTGCCGGGCGGGCAGGTGCTGGGCCCGACGTACGACTACACGCAGCGCCTGCTCGACTTCTCGCTCGAAGCGGGCCGCGATCCGGCACCGCTGCAGCCGGCGTCAGAGCCGCTGGCCGGCCACATGCCGCGCGTGACGGGCCTGCTCGAAGCCGAATCGCTGGTCGAAGCCGACACGATTCCCGCAGGCGATCCCGCGCCGCCCGACCTCACGCGCGAGCCGCTGACCCTGCCCGCCGGCCGCCCCGCCCGCCTGCAGAACCTGGCGCGTGCCGACGAAGGCTTTCTGCTGGCCATGGGCTATTCCACGCAGCGCGGCTACGGCAACTCGCACCCGTTCGCGGCCGAGATCCGCTATGGCAGCACCGAGGTGGAGATGTTCATCGAGGAACTCGGCTTCGCCGTGACCATCGGCGCAGTGGAAGTGACCGAATGCCAGATGGTGAGCCAGTTCGCCGGCAATGCCGACGAAGCGCCGCGCCTGACGCGCGGCTATGGCCTGACCTTCGGCTACAACGAGCGCAAGGCCATGTCGATGGCGCTGGCCGATCGCGCGATGCGTGCCGAGGAACTGGGCGAGGCCGCCGACAACCCGGCCAACGACATCGAATTCATGCTGTATCACAGCGACAACGTCGAGGCATCCGGCTTCACCCAGCATCTGAAGCTGCCGCACTACGTGGACTTCCAGGCCAACCTGGAACTGCTGCGCCGCCTGCGCGCGGAGCAGCCACAGCCGCCGCAGCAGCCGTCCGCGCCGGAGCCGAAATCGTCGCAACCGTCGCAAGAGGAGTCGCTGGCATGAACGCCGCCACCACTACGCAAGACGCCACCGTCGCACGCGACGACCACTACAACTTCGGCTACCTCGACGAATCCACCAAGCGCATGCTGCGCCGCGCGCTGCTGAAGGCCGTGGCGATTCCGGGCTACCAGGTGCCGTTCGGCAGCCGCGAGATGCCGCTGCCCTATGGCTGGGGCACCGGCGGCATCCAGGTGACCGCCGCGATCATCGGCCGCCAGGACGTGCTCAAGGTCATCGACCAGGGCTCGGACGACACCACCAACGCCATCAACATCCGCCGCTTCTTCGGCCGCGTGACCGGCGTGCAGACCACCGAGCGCACCGCCGAGGCCACCATCATCCAGACGCGCCACCGCATTCCGGAAACCGCGCTGCGCGCCGGCCAGACCATGGTGTACCAGGTGCCCATTCCCGAGCCGCTGCGCTGGCTGGAGCCGAGCGAGACCGAGACACGCATGATGCACGCGCTGGCCGAATACGGCTCGATGCACGTGAAGCTGTACGAGGACATCGCGCACCACGGCCACATCGCCACCACGTACGACTACCCGGTGATCGTCAACCAGCGCTACATGATGCGTCCGTCGCCGATCCCCAAGTTCGACAACCCGAAGCTGGACCGCAGCCCCGCGCTGATGCTGTTCGGCGCCGGCCGGGAGAAGCGCGTCTATGCCGTGCCGCCGTACACGACGGTCAGGAGCCTGGACTTTGTCGACCATCCGTTCACGGTCGAGAAGTGGTCGAGCTGCTGCGCCCAGTGCGGCGCCACCGACAGCTACCTCGACGAGATCATCACCGACGACGCCGGCACGCGCATGTTCGTGTGCTCGGACACCGAGTACTGCGCCGACCGCCAGGCCGCGCAGGCCGTCAAGAACGCCGCCGGAGGCGCAGCCCAATGAATGCCAATCCCCTGCTCTCGGTGCGCCGGCTCACGCACACCTGGGACGGCGTGCACGGCTGCCATGACGTCAGCTTCGACCTTTACCCCGGCGAAGTGCTGTGCGTGGTGGGCGAATCGGGCTCCGGCAAGAGCACGCTGCTGCAGGCGTTGTCGATGCAGGTCAAGGCCCAGCACGGCAGCGTGCGCTACGACATGCGCGAGACCGGCCTGACCGACCTCGCTTCGCTCTCCAGCGCGCGCATGCGCCTGCTGGCCCGCACCGACTGGGGCTTCGTGCGCCAGCACGCCCGCGACGGCCTGCGCATGCAGGTCAGCGCCGGCGCCAATATCGCCGAGCGCCTGATGGCCGTGGGCAATCGCCACTATGGCGACCTGCGCGAGATTGCCGGCGCCTGGCTCGAGAAGATGGAGATCGACCTGGGCCGCCTTGACGACGTGCCCAGCACGTTCTCGGGCGGCATGCAGCAGCGCCTGCAGATCGCGCGCAACCTCGTGACGCACCCGCGGCTGGTGTTCATGGACGAGCCCACCGCATCGCTCGACGTCTCGGTGCAGGCGCGCCTGCTGGACCTGATGCGCCGCCTGGTGACCGACCTGGGCCTGGCCGCAATCCTCGTCACGCACGACCTGGCCGTGGCGCGCCTGCTGGCGCACCGCACGCTGGTGATGCAGGGCGGCCGCGTGGTCGAGCAAGGCCTGACCGACCAGATCCTCGATGACCCGCAGCATCCGTACACGCAGCTGCTGGTTTCCTCCATCCTGCAGGGCTGACCATGACGCAAGCCGAAACCCAAAAGCTGATCGAGGTCCGCGGCCTCGGCAAGATGTTCACGTTGCACAACCAGGGCGGCATTCGGCTGCCGGTGCTGCAGGCCATCGACTTCGATGCCGCGCGCGGCGAGTGCCTGGTGTTGTCGGGCCGCTCGGGCACCGGCAAGAGCACGCTGCTGCGCTGCCTGTATGGCAACTACCTGGCCACCGAAGGCACCATCCGCCTGCGCGATACCAGCGCGCCGGGCGAGCCCTGGGTGGAGCTGAGCAACGCCCCCGAACAGCGCGTGCTGAAGCTGCGCCGCGACGTGATCGGCTACGTGTCGCAGTTCCTGCGCGCCATTCCGCGCGTCTCGGCGCTGGACGTGGTGGCCGACCCGCTGCAGCAACGCGGCGCCAGCCACGAGGAAGCCCGCGCCAGGGCGGCCACGCTGCTCGAACGGCTGAACCTGCCGCGCCGCCTGTGGGATCTGCCGCCGGCCACCTTCTCGGGCGGCGAACAGCAGCGCGTGAACATCGCGCGCGGCCTGATCGGCGGCCACCCGATCCTGCTGCTCGACGAACCGACAGCCTCGCTGGACGCCGACAACCGCGCCGTGGTCATCGCACTAATCCGCGAAGCGCTGGCCGAGGGCCGCGCGCTGATCGGCATCTTCCACGACGAAGCCGTGCGCGACGCGGTGGCCACGCGCGCGCTGCCGCTGCAGCCGGTGGCAGCCGCCAACGCCTGACCTTGCCCCCTTCGACAAACCTGCCCCGAACATGAAACGGAACCGGACATGTCCACCACCTACCTGACGCACGCCACGCTGGTCCTGCCCGATCGCGTGCTGCACGACAGCGCGATGCTGCTGCGCGACGGCGAGATCGTCGCCATCGAACCCGATGCCGCGCCGGCCGGCGCCGACGTGATCGACCTGCGCGGCCATACCGTGATGCCGGGCCTGATCGACGTGCACTGCGACGCCATCGAGAAGGAAGCCGAACCGCGCGCCAACGTGCTGTTTCCGCTTGATTTCGCCGTGGCGCAGGTCGACCGCCGCAATGCAGCGGCCGGCATCACCACGCCGTACCATGCGCTGTCGTTTGCCAGCAACCAGTTTGGCGTGCGCAACAACGACACGGCCGCCACGCTGGTGCGCGCCGTGGCCGCCTACGCCAGGCACGGCCTCGTCGACAACCGCATCCACTGCCGCTACGAAGTGACCGACGCGGCCGCCGTGCCGGTGCTGGAGACGCTGATGGCCGAGGGCGTGGTGGACCTGCTGTCGGTCATGGACCACTCGCCGGGCCAGGGCCAGTTCAAGACGCTCGACGCCTACCTGACGTACATGATGGGCAACCACGGCATGAGCCGCGAGGAAGCGGCCGATGCCGCCGCGCAGAAGAGCGCCGAGCTGGATGGCGCCCCCGAGCGCATCAACCGCCTGGTTGCGCAGGCCCACGCGCTGGGCATTCCCACCGCCAGCCACGACGACGACTCGCCGCAGCGCATCGCCGCCATGCAGGCGCTGGGCGTGCGCATGAGCGAGTTCCCGATCAACCTGGAAACGGCGCAGGCGGCGTCCGCGCACCGGCTGCCCACCATCCTGGGCGCGCCCAACGTGCTGCGCGGCAAGAGCCAAAGCGGCTCGATGCGGGCGATCGACGCAATTCACGCTGGCGTGGGCAACATCCTGTGCTCTGACTACCAGCCCTCGACGCTGATTGCTGCCGCATTCGCCGCCGCCCGCCTGGCCGAGCTGCCGCTCAACGAGGCGCTGGCGCTGGTGAGCGCCAATCCGGCCGACGCCTGCCTGCTGGACGACCGCGGCCGCCTGCTGCCCGGCAAGCGCGCCGACGTCATTGCCGTGGCCAGCGTGGCCGGGCAGCCGCTGGTCACGCATACGTGGTCGGCGGGTCGCCTGGTGTTCGCCGCCGGCTACCCGGCCGTGCAGCACGCCGCGCCGCACCCGGCCTCGCACCAGGCCGCGCACCACGCCGCGCTGCCGGCGGTGGCCTGACGCCAAGCCATCCCAGGCCACCAGGACTCCCCGGTCAGGCGCGCGCCTGCTCTCGGAACAAACGCGCGTTTGACAAAAATAGGCCGCGCATCGACGACGATGCGCGGCCACATTCTCTGACTATAGACGGTGGCCCTGACGCCCGCACGCTAGGGCTAGTCCTCATCGCTGCGGCGCTGGCCTTTGCCCTGCCATCCCCTACATTGAAAGGGAGAGGCAGGAGGGGCACCATGACGTCGATCCGTATCACCCTACCGGCGATGCTGGCCATTGTTGTGTGCGCGGGTTGCGCCGACCTGCTTCCGCAGCGGATCGACCGCTCGCCACCGCTGGCCGGCCCCAACGTCAACGTCGACAAGGTCTACCCGCCCTCGCCACAGGAACGCGCCACCCCGATTGCCGCGCGCGAGATCAACATGGCGGGCACCTGCAAGCGCACCGAGGAAGACGGCTTCCGCGAGGACGCCGTGGTTCGCGTGACGCACAACGCCGTGCAATCGCTGAGCTGGAAGCTGTGGGTGTCGCGCAAGGGATCTTGCCGCTTTGATCTGGAGCAGTTCAAGCAGGTACAGCAGACGCCGCACATCGAGCTTCACGCCGTGGACGGCGGCGGCTGCAAGCTCATGGTCTGGCAAGATCCACGCCGCATCACGCTGGCGCATGCGCGCTGCGAGAAGTACTGCACGCCCGGCATCTACGAGCAGGCGTGGCCGGTGCTGTTCGATCCCAGAAACGGCGGATGCGCGCAGATCCGCTAGACGCGGACGCCGCCACAGCCGCCCTGCCGCCTTACTTCTGCTTTGGCACGCGCCCCATCAGGAAGAACTCGTCGTTGGGCCGCATGCTGATGGTGTTGGCCATGCGGTTCGACAGCCCGAAGAACGCGGTGATGGCCGCGATGTCCCAGGCGTCCTCGTCGTCGAAACCATGCGCGCGCAGCGCCTCGAAGTCGGCTTCGCCAATCGTGTGCGAGGCTTCGCACACCTTCATCGCGAAATCGAGCATCGCCCGCTGGCGCGGTGCGATATCGGCCTTGCGGTAGTTCACGGCCACATGATCCGCCACCAGCGGCTTTTTCTCGTAGATGCGCAGGATGGCGCCGTGGGCAACCACGCAATAGAGGCACTGGTTCACGCCCGACGTAGCCACCACGATCATCTCGCGGTCGCCCTTGGTCAGGTTGCCTGACTCCTTGAGCATCAGCGCGTCGTGATAGGCAAAGAACGCCCGGCACTCGTCGGGACGATGCGCAAGCGCCAGGAACACGTTGGGGACGAAACCCGCCTTTTCCTGCACTTCCAGCACGCGCTGCCGGAGGTCGTCCGGCAGGTCGGCGATGGCAGGTACCGGATAGCGGCTGATCGGCGGTGTGCCGGAGGACGCTCCGGCCTTCGGGTTGGTCGACGGGTTGGTCGACGGGTTGGTCAACGAGGGCTGGGTCATGTCTGTCTCCTCCGGGTATTGGTCCCGTGTTGGTACATGCCCGGCCATGGCACGCCGCCATGGCCGTGTGATCGACGCCGGCCTGGCAGCCGCCCTGGCCAGCCCTGCCGCGCCGCTTTTACGCTTCCGCCGCGGCGAACTGGATGCGGTGCAGACCTGCGTACAGGCCGTTGGCCGCCAGCAGTTCGTCATGGCTTCCCGACTCGGCCACGCGGCCGTGCTCGAGCACCACGATGCGGTCGGCATTCTCGATGGTGGACAGCCGGTGCGCGATCACCAGCGTGGTACGGCCCACCATCAGTGACTCAAGCGCCGCCTGAACCTGGCGCTCCGATTCGGAATCGAGCGCCGACGTGGCTTCGTCGAGGATCAGGATCGGGGCGTCCTTGTAGATGGCCCGGGCGATGGCCATCCGCTGGCGCTGCCCGCCCGACAGCTTCATGCCGTTGTCACCGATATTGGTTTCCAGCCCCTCGGGCAGCCCCTTGACCACGTCCGTCAGGTAGGCCGCCGCCAGTGCACGCTCCACGCGTGCCATGTCGATAGCCTCGCGCGGATGCACGCCATAGGCCACGTTGGCCGCCACGGTATCGTTGAACAGCACCACGTCCTGGCTCACGAAGGCAATCTGGCGGCGCAGGTCGTTCAGGCCAAACTCGCCGATCGGCTTGCCGTCGAGCAGGATCCGGCCCTCGGTCGGATCGAAGAAGCGCGGCACCAGGTTCACCAGCGTGGTCTTGCCACTGCCGGACGGCCCCACCAGCGCCACCACTTCGCCCGGTGCGGCACGAAAGCTCACCTTGCTCAGCGCGGGACGGCCCGCATCGCCATAGCGGAAGCCCACCGATTCAAACGCCAGGTCGCCGCGTGCGCGGTCCAGCGGCAGCCCGCCGGTCTGCGGTTCCACCGGTTCGTCGATCAGGCCGAAGATCATCTCGGCCGCGGTCAGGCCGCGCTGCAGCGGCTGGTTCAGGTCGGTCAGGTGCTTGAGCGGCGAGACCAGCAGCAGCATCGCCATCACGAAGCCGGTGAAGGCGCCGACCGTGGTCTGGTTGCCCTGCGCCTGGATCATGGCAATGGTCAGGATGACAGACAGCGCCACCGAGGCCAGGAACGCCGTCACCGGCTGGTTCAGGCCGCCGGCCACGGCCATGCGCATCGAATAGCCGCGCAGGCGCTCGGCCATCGCGGAGAAACGCGCGGTCTCGTAGACTTCGCCGCCATGCAGCTTGACAACCTTGTAGCCGCCCGCCGCCTCTTCCACCACATAGGCGGCCGTGTTGGTCAGCGCCTGGTGCTCGCGGTTCAGGCGGCGCAGGCGACGGTTCACGCGCGACATCACGAAGCCGATGGTCGGCAGCAGCACCGCCACCACCAGCGTCAGGCGCCAGTTCGTGTAGAACAGGTAGATCAGCAGCGCCAGCACCGTCAGCGAATCGCGCACCAGCGTAATCAGCACGCCAGTCAGGATCTGCATCACCTGGTTGACCTCGAAGATCACGGCATTGATCAGCGATGCGGCGGTATTGCGGTGGTAGAACAGCGCCGGCGCATGGAGCATGCGCTCGAACATCTGCATGCGCATCTTCAGCAGCACGCGGTTCGAGATCAGCGCCAGCAGGTAGCCCGAGGCGAACTGCGCCAGGCCGCGGATCAGCGCCACGCCCACCAGCAGCGCCGGCACGTGCCAGAGCTTGCCCGCGTAGGCGCCGCCAAACCCCTTGTCGAGCAGGTCGTTGACGACCTTCGGGATGATGCCCTCGGCGCCGGCCACCAGGCCCATGGCCAGGATTGCCAGCGCGAAGGTGCGCGTGTGGGGCTTCAGGTAGGCCCACACCCGCTTGAGGGTATCGGCTTCCTGGGTCGTTTGCTTTTTACTGTCTTTCACGTTGGCTCCGCCTGGCCGACCGGGCGCCCGCACCGACTGCCGCTAGAATGGCGGGCAAATCCGGTCTGCGGGCTCCGTCGCAAGCATGTCTATGAAAATCTCTGTCGTACTGATTACTAAAAACGAAGCACACAATATCCGGGAGTGCCTCGAGAGCGTCTCCTGGTGCGACCGCGCGATTATAGTGGACTCGGGCAGCACCGACGGCACGCTCGACATCGCCCGCGCCATGGGCGCGGAAGTCCATGAAACGGCCAGCTGGCCCGGCTTCGGCCCGCAGAAAAACCTGGCGTTGTCCAAGGTCCGGAGCGAATGGGTGCTGTCCATCGATGCGGACGAACGCGTCACGCCGGCCCTGCGCGACGAGATCCTGGCCGCCATCGGCTCCGGCCAGGCCGACGCCTACGACATGCCGCGCCTGTCGCGCTTCTGCGGCCGCTTCATGCGCCACAGCGGCTGGTACCCCGACCGTCTGACCCGCGTGTTCCGCGCCGGCCGCGCCCGCTTCACCGACGATATCGTCCACGAGAACGTGGTCACCGACGGCGCCATCGGCCACCTGAAAACCCCGCTCCTGCACTTCACCTACGACGACTTCTCCCAGGTGCTGCGCAAGATCGACCAATACTCGACGCTGGGCGCCCAGCAAGCCTTCCAGCGCGGCAAGCGGGCTTCGGTGTTCAGCGCCTGGACCCACGGCACCTGGGCGTTCCTGCGCACATGGCTGCTGCGCCGTGGCTTCCTCGACGGCCCGCAGGGCCTTGCCGTGGCACTGATGAACGGCCAGGCCAGCTACTACAAGTACATCAAGCTCTGGCTGCTGCAGCAGCAGGCCACGCAGCCGGCTGCGTCAGCCGATCAACCAGTTCGCTGAACGCCTGGCCCGTGGGGCCGAATCCCATCTGCTCGATGTGATCGGCCGCGTGGGCCAGCAGCGTCTGGCGCAGCGATGCATCGTGCAGGCCACGGCGAATCGCCTCGGCCATCGCGGCGACATCGCCCACCGGCACCAGCAGGCCGGCCCGGCCATCGTCGAGAATCTCGCGCGGGCCCGTCGGGCAATCGGTACTGACCACCACCTGCCCCACCGCCAGGCCCTCCAGCAACACATTGGGCAGCCCTTCCATCTTCGAGCTGAACGCCATCAGACGCGCCTGCCGGATCCACGCATAGGGGTTCGACTGAAAGCCCGCGAAAGTCACGCGCGCCGTCAGGTTCAACGATGCCGCCAGCGCCTCGAGTTTGGGCCGCGAGGCCCCATCGCCCACCAGCACCAGCTTCTCCTCGATGCCCTGCGCCACCAGTTGGGCATAGGCGTGGAGCAGCGAAGTGAAATCCTTCTGGCTTTCTTCCAGCCGGCCGACCGACACGATGAACGGCCCGGCGGGCGCCACGTCAGCATCGATTGGCTGCGCCGCGCGGGCACGGATGCTGTCGAGGTCGATGGCGTTGTACAGGCGCACCAGCTTTGCCGCCGCATCGGGCATGAGCCGCCGTGCATCGGCCAGCATGCTGTCGGTCAGCATGACCACCGCGTCGTAGTCCACCTTGCACTGGTGCCGCAGCTTGCGCAGCTTGCGGCCGTGGCCGCTGGCCAGGTGCGCCACGCTGAAGTGCTGGTAGCCGATCATCGGCACCGGCAACGGCCCGGTAATCCGCGACAGCGACATATCGTAGTCCACGACCATGTCGAAACCGCCCTGTTTGAGGATGTCGAGAAATCGGCCGCGCACGATCGGCTTGCGCACGGGCGGCAGCAACGCTTCCTCGTAGATCTTGCCCAGCACGCCGAGCTTGCGCTGCTTCTTCAACTGGCGGCAATGCGACAGCCAGCGCTCGGGTGCCAGTACGTGGACTTTCACGCTGGCCGGCAGCCGGGCGCGGAAGTGCGATTCCAGTTCCGGCGAGGGATAGGTCACCGTCAGCGCCAGGTCGAACCGCTCCTGCAGCGAGGTCAGCAGCGACACCAGCGAGGTCTCGATGCCGCCATGCAGGAAATGCGTGACGTGGAAGAGGATACGGGGCTTGCGCATCGCCGCCAGGTCAGACATAGAGCATGCGCACGCTATCGCCAAGCGCGCTGCGCAGGCTGGTCAGCGCTTCCTCGGAAGGCGTGATCTGCCACTGCTCGCCCAGCATGGCCTCGCATTGCGCCGTCTTGTTGACATAGCTGACGCGCACCGGCACGCCCGGCACCTGCGCGCCGTTGGCCAGGAACGGCGTCAGCAGCTCGCGCAGGCGCTCCGTGGACGCATTGCCGTTGAAGCCCAGGCACACCGCCTCGGCGTAGCGAGCCCGCGCGGTGACCAGGTCCATCACCGATTCCGCCGTGAAGCGCACGCCACCCGTGAAGGTGTCGTGCCGCGCATTGCCCTGGGCAATGATCAGCTCGTCCTCGCGGAACATGTGGCGGCTGGTGTCGTACAGCTCGTTGAACACGGTCATTTCGATCTGTGCCGTGCCATCGTCGATCATGACGATGATCAGCTTGCCGCGCTGCGTCATCTGCGTACGGATGCCCATGATGACGCCGGCCACGACCTTGCCGCGCACATCGCGTCCGTAGCCGCCGCCGTTGCCCTGCACTTCCTTCTCCAGCGCCGCCAGGGTGCCCTTGACGAACCGGCGCACCTCGTCGCGCGACGCATCGAACAAGTGCCCGGAGAAGTAGTAGCCCAGCGCCTGCTTCTCTTCCTGCAGCGTGCGCTTGGCGGACCAGCGCGGTTCGTCGACCAGCTCCGGCCGATGCGACTCGCCTGCGTCATCCATCAGGTCGAACAGCGACACCTGGTTGGCCGAGGCGGCCTTCTGCTCGGCCGCTTCCATGGCCGTGGACACCGACGCCAGCAGTTGCGCGCGGTTGTCGTTGAGGCTGTCGAACGCGCCGGCGCGGATCAGTGCCTCGATCGTGCGGCGGTTCACCTGGCGACGGTCGACCCGCTCGCAGAAATCGAACAGGTCCTCGAACGGCTTCTCTTCGCGCGCGCGCAGGATGTCCTCGATGGCACCCTGGCCCGAGCCCTTGATGCCTCCCAGCCCGTAGCGGATGGTCTTGGCGTCGGTCGGCGCGAAGCGGTATTCGCTGGCGTTGACGTCGGGCGGCTCCACCTTGATGCCATTCAGGCGGCAATCCTCGTAGAGGATCTTCACCTTGTCCGTGTCGTCCATGGCCAGCGACATGTTGGCTGCCAGGAATTCGGCCGGGTGGTGCGCCTTGAGCCAGGCCGTGTAGTAGGCCAGCAGTGCGTAGGCGGCCGCGTGCGACTTGTTGAAGCCGTAGCCCGCGAACTTTTCCATCAGGTCGAAGATGTCGTCGGCCTGCTGCGCAGACAGGCCGTTCTTGGCGGCCCCTTCGCGGAACAGTTCGCGATGCTTGGCCATTTCCTCGGCCTTCTTCTTGCCCATGGCCCGACGCAGCAGGTCGGCGCCGCCCAGCGAGTAGCCGCCGATGATCTGCGCCATCTGCATCACCTGCTCCTGGTAGACCATGATGCCGTAGGTCTCCTTGAGCACGGGCTCGACGCGCGGGTCGGGATACTCCACCTTCTCGCGGCCGTGCTTCCGTGCGCAGAAGCTCGGAATCAGGTCCATCGGGCCAGGACGATACAGCGCCACGAGCGCGATGATGTCCTCGAAGCGGTCGGGCTTGGCGTCCTTCAGCATGCCCTGCATGCCGCGGCTTTCCAGCTGGAACACCGCCACCGTATTGGCGCTCTTGAGGATGTCGAAAGCGGGGCCGTCGTCAAGCGGGATCTGGCTGCAGTTCCAGTCGGCCTTGGCAGGATCGAGGCGGCGGATGTAGCGCTCGGCCCAGTCGAGGATGGTCAGCGTGGTCAGGCCCAGAAAGTCGAACTTGACCAGTCCGGCCGCTTCCACGTCGTCCTTGTCGTACTGGCTCACCACGCCGCTCATGCCGTCGGTGCCCTGCGTGTACAGCGGGCAGAAATCGGTGAGCCGTCCCGGCGCGATCAGCACGCCACCGGCGTGCATGCCGACGTTACGCGTCATGCCTTCCACGCGCTGGGCCAGTTCCAGCAGCTGGCGCACCTCTTCCTCGTTGCGCTCGCGCTCGGCCAGCGCCGGTTCTTCCTTCTTTGCTTCCTCGAGCGTGACGAGCTTGCCCGGCTTGAACGGAATCAGCTTGGCCACGCTGTCGACAAAGCCGTAGCCGAGGTCCAGCACGCGTCCCACGTCGCGCACGGCCGCCTTGGCGGCCATCGTGCCGAACGTGGCGATCTGCGACACGGCTTCCTTGCCGTATTTTTCCTTCACGTACGTGATCACGCGATCGCGGCCGTGCTGGCAGAAGTCGATATCGAAGTCGGGCATCGAGACCCGCTCAGGATTCAGGAAACGCTCGAACAGCAGCGCGTACTTGAGCGGATCGAGGTCGGTAATGCCCAGCGCGTACGCCACCAGCGAACCGGCGCCGGAGCCCCGGCCCGGCCCCACGGGCACGCCATTGTTCTTGGCCCAGTTGATGAAGTCCGCCACGATCAGGAAGTAGCCCGGGAAGCCCATCTTGATGATGGTGCCGGTCTCGAACTCGAGCCGCGCATAGTATTCGGGCCGCTGCCGCTCGCGCTCCGCGTCATCGGGGAACAGCACCGCCAGCCGCTTCTCCAAGCCGTCCTTGGCCATGAAGACGAGATAGTCGTCCAGCGACATGCCGTCGGGCGTCGGGAACAGCGGCAGGCGCGGCTTGCCCAGCTCCAGCGTCAGGTTGCAGCGCTTGGCGATCTCGACCGCGTTCTGCAGCGCCGACGGGATGTCCGCGAACAGCGCGCACATCTCGTCCTGTGTCTTGAAGTACTGGTCGGTCGTGAACTTGCGGGTGCGGCGCGGGTTGGCCAGCAGTTCGCCTTCGGCAATGCACACGCGGGCTTCGTGCGCGGTGTAGTCGTCCGGGGTCATGAACTGCACCGGATGCGTGGCCACCACGGGCAGCTGCAGCGACGCCGCCAGCTGCACGGCCTGCTGGACGTAGGCTTCGGTGCCGGAATGGCCGGCCCGCTGCAGTTCGATATAGAAGCGCTGCGGAAAGACCTTCGCCCAGTGCTGCGCGGCGCGGCGCGCGCCGTCGGCGTTGCCGTTGGCCAGCGCCTGCCCCACGTCGCCGCCCATCGCGCCGGACAGCGCGATCAGGCCGGTGGAAAGCGGCAGGCCTTCTTCGCCGGGTTCCTCGAACCAGGCCGGCTCGAACTCGGCGCGGCCCCGGTACTGGTTGCCCAGCCATGCACGCGACAGCAGCGCGCACAGGTTCAGGTAGCCGATGCGATCCTGCACCAGCAGCAGCATGCGCGCGGGCTTGTCGCGGTCATCGGCGTTGGTCAGCCAGACGTCGGCGCCGACCACCGGTTTCACGCCGCCGCCCCGCGCTTCCTTGTAGAAGCGGATCAGGCCGAAGGCGTTGGCGAGGTCGGTCAGCGCAAGCGCGCCCATGCCATCCCTGGCGGCGGCCTTGACGGCGTCTTCGAGGCGGACGATGCCGTCCACGACCGAATATTCAGAATGCAGGCGAAGGTGTACGAAGCGAGGTGCAGACATAGGGCGCCATTGTACCGGCTACCCTCCGCTGGCTGGCTGAGACTTTTCGTAAAGTGATGTCACGTGCGACCCCGCCGCGACAGCGGCCAGACAGGTATCGGCGAGGCCGCCAAGCGGCTATAATTTCGCCTTTCCAATCAGGCAGTTACCGAGCGCCCTTCGGCACCTTGCGGCGCCCGGCCCGGCAGCATCGTTCCATGCAGATCGTCAATATTTCGGCTTACAAGTTCGTCACGCTCGACGACATCGAGACCCTGCGCGCCGCCATGCGCGAGCGCTGCGAAGCCAATGGGCTGAAAGGCACGATCCTGCTCGCTCCGGAAGGCATCAACATGTTCCTGGCCGGCACGCGCGCGCAGATCGACGGCTTCATGGCATGGCTGCACGCGGACGCGCGCTTCGCGGACATCGCGCCGAAGGAAAGCCTGTCGGACCATCAGCCCTTCAAGCGCATGCTCGTGCGCCCCAAGAAGGAAATCATCACCATGAAGATGCCGCTGATCCGCCCGGAGAACGGCCGGGCGCCGGCGGTGCGCAGCGTGGACCTCAAGCGCTGGCTCGACCAGGGCCACGACGACGACGGGCGCCCCGTGGTGATGCTCGATACGCGCAACGATTTCGAAGTGGCGGTGGGGACCTTCGAGAACGCCATCGAATACAACATTTCGAAATTCAGCGATTTCCCGCCGGCCGTTGCGGCCAACAAGGACGCGCTCGATGGCAAGACCGTGGTGTCGTTCTGCACGGGCGGCATTCGTTGCGAAAAGGCCGCCATCCACATGCAGGAAGCCGGCATCGAGCACGTGTACCAGCTCGAAGGCGGCATTCTCAAGTATTTCGAGGAAGTGGGCGGCAGCCACTACCGGGGCGACTGCTTCGTGTTCGACTACCGGACCGCGCTGAACCCCAACCTTGAGCCGGCGGGTCCGGTCACGTGCTTTGCCTGCCGCGCGGTGGTCACGCCGGAGGCGCAGCAGCATCCGCACTACGTCGTGGGCAAGAGCTGCCCCCAGTGCGCGGAAGCCACCACAACCGCCTGATAGCTGAAGGCCGGCATGGCCGGCCCTGAAGACTCGGCTTGACGGCGGGGCTATGACGATGCGCCCGTCAGGCCGCCAGCAGATGGTAGAGGTTGCGCAGCATCCCCGCCGTCGCGCCCCAGATGAAGTGATGCCCGCCGGTCTCGCGCGGATACGGCATGGCGTAGAACTGGCGCTCACCCCCTTCCCAGTGGAACACGCGGCGCTCATGGCGCGCGGGATCCATCAGAAACGCCAGCGGCACCTCGAAGATATCGGCCACCTCGCCCGCGTCGGCCTGCAGCGTAAAGCCGGGGCGCACAAGCCCCACGATCGGGCTCACGTGATAGCCGGTACCCGTGATGTAGTCGGGCAACGATCCTAGTACTTCAATGAAATCTCGCTGCAGACCGATTTCTTCCTCGGTCTCGCGCAGCGCCGTGGCAATGCGGTCGGCATCGAACGTCTCCTGCCGGCCGCCGGGAAAGCTGATCTGGCCCGCGTGGGACGACAAGTTTGCATTGCGCTGGGTCAGCAGTACGGTCAGGCCGTCGCGGCGTTCCACCAGGGGCACCAGCACGGCGGCTTCCCGGAGTCCGCGCGTGCGGTCGTAGACGCGCGACTCGTCGGTAAGCTCGGGCTCCCACGCCGGTGGCGAGAGCAGCCGGTGCCGGATGAAGTCGGGTTGCATGCGCGGCGCGGAGAGCGGCGCGCGGCGGCTGTCGGTCTCGATGACCGGCAGCGCCTCGGGATCGAATTTGGGGCGCATAACGGCGTCAAGTATGACAGAACGGTGGGTTGTTGCAGCGCAGCGCCAACGGCACCACGACCGCGCATATCCTCGACAACTAGGCCGCCAGAAATGCAAAAAGGACACCCGAGGGTGTCCTTCGCCATTCCGGCGCGGCACCGGTTGCCCGGTGCCCGGCAGGCAAAGCTTACTGGGCGGCGGCGGCCGGCTTGGCCTTCGTCACCAGCTTTTCCTTGATACGTGCCGACTTGCCCGAACGCTCGCGCAGGTAGTACAGCTTCGCGCGACGGACGTCACCGCGACGCTTCACTTCGATGCCGGCGATCAGCGGCGAGTACAGCTGGAACGTACGTTCCACGCCTTCGCCCGACGAGATCTTGCGCACGATGAAGGAGCTGTTCAGACCACGGTTACGCTTGGCGATCACCACGCCTTCGTAAGCCTGCACGCGCTTGCGGTTACCTTCCACCACGTTCACGTTGACGATCACGGTGTCGCCAGGTGCGAATGCGGGGATGGTCTTGTTCGCGGTCAGACGCGCGATCTCTTCCTTCTCGATTTGCTCGATGAGGTTCATCGTTTTCTCCTTAACCATCGTACCGGCGTTATATACCCGCAAACGGGGCCCCGGCAGAGGATGGGGTTTTCACTTGGCAGGAGCGAACTCCTGCCCTGCTTTCGCCGCCAGGGTCGACAAGAACTTCTCGTCGGCCTTGGACAACAACCCTTGGCCACGCGCCGCCACAATCAGATCGGGACGCTTGCGCGCGGTATTGGCCAGCGCCTGCTGGCGCCGCCACTTTTCAATCTCGGCGTGATGGCCCCCGAGCAGAACATCGGGAACCCGCACGCCTTCGTATTCTTCCGGCCGCGTGTAGTGCGGACAGTCAAGCAGGCCATTGACGAAACTGTCCTGCACCGCCGACTGCGCATCGCCCAGCACGCCGGGCAGATGCCGTACCACCGCGTCGATCAGCGCCATTGCCGGCAGTTCGCCGCCAGACAGCACAAAATCGCCGAGGCTGATTTCCTCGTCCACGCGACGCTCGATCAACCGCTGGTCGATCGCCTCGTAGCGCCCGCACAGCAGCACCAGACCGGGCCGCTGCGCCAGCTCCATGACCTTGGCATGGGTCAGCGTTGCGCCCTGCGGGGACATCAACACCACATGCGGCCGGGCAACGCCAGCGTCCGACTGCGCCGCCGTAGCGGCATCGATCGCATCTTCCAGCGGCTTGGCCAGCATCACCATGCCGGGGCCACCACCGTAGGGGCGATCGTCGATCGTCCGGTAGTTGTCGACGGTAAAGTCGCGAGGATTCCAGGCACGCAGCCCGTAGCGCTGCTGCTTTGCCGCCCGGCTGGTAATACCCCAGTCGGTCAGCGCGCGAAACATCTCGGGAAACAGCGTGATCACATCGAACTGCATCAGCGCCTCCCAGGACGACAATTCAGGAACTTCAGTAGTCCAGGCCCCAGTCGACCACGATGCGCCTGCCCGGCGTATCCACCGTCCGCAGGAACGCGTCGACAAACGGGATCAGCCGCTCGGCGGCCTTGCCATCCGGCAGCTGGTAAGCCAACTGAAGAATCTGGTGCGCACCATTGTCGATCAGGCCGGTCACCTCGCCGAGCGCTTCGCCCTGCTCGTTGACCACGGCACAACCGATCAGGTCGACCCAGTAAAACTCACCTTCTTCCGGCGCGGGAAAATCCGCACGCCGGATCCAGACGCGACGACCCTTGAGCATTTCGGCCACATTGCGATCCGAAACGCCGGTGGCCTGGGCCACCACCGTACCGCTATGTTCGCGCGACTGGGCAATCTTGACGCTGACGGCTTCCGCCGGCTGGGCCGGCGCCGTCACCACGCCGACGGGCGGCGCACGCAACAGCCACCAGCGGCGTGCATGCAGCAATGCGGAGGCGTCGTCCGCATGCGGCTGGACCTTGATCCAGCCACGGATGCCATAGGCTGCGCCTACGTAGCCAACCTCGACCAGATCGTCGGGCAGGCTGTCCGTAAACAGCAACGCCGCAGGCAGCTTTGCCTGCCGGCCAGCCGCAGCGCCTTGCGCGGTGGCAGTCGACAGATTCAGCGGCTTGCGGCCGGTAGCGGCGCCAGTCACGTCAGCGGAGCGTCTTTACGCATCAAGGCGCACCAACCAGGGCGCGCCTTGCCGCTATCAGACAGCAGCCTTGGCGGCAGCTTGCTTCACCAGGCGGGCAACCGTCGGCGACAGTTGGGCGCCAACGCCTTGCCAGTAGGCCAGACGGTCTTGCGCAACGCGCAGGCCTTCTTCCTTCTCGGAAGCCAGCGGGTTGTAGAAACCAACGCGCTCGATGAAACGGCCATCGCGACGGTTGCGCGAGTCGGTAGCAACGATATTGAAGAACGGGCGCTTCTTGCTGCCGCCGCGAGCCAGACGGATTACGACCATTGTTAATTCCTCGAAAAAACGGGGTGTGCGAACACGAAACGCAAGAGTATAGCCCACTTCCCGAGTCCAAACAAACACTTAGGACTTTCCAGCAGAGGAAGGCCCCTCCGGAGCGCTGTTGACGCAACACCGGCGGCATAGCATCGTGGCGAAAACCGCGAACCGGAGGAAGTCATGGGTACCACTCGGCACTTTTCGACGACGTTCACGCGCCTGCTCGCCCTTGCCGGCTGCGCAATGGCCTTGTGGATGCCGTCCGCACAGGCCGCACCGCCGGTGGAGCGGATCAAGCTGCCGCCCGGCTTTCGCATCGAAGTGCTTACCGATGACGTGCCCGGCGCGCGCGGCATGACGCTGTCGCCACGCGGCACCCTGTTCGTGGGCAGCCGCGGCGAGGGCAAAGTGTATGCGCTGGCGTCGCCGCTCGCACCCGATCCGAAGCCGCGCGTGATTGCCAGGGGCTTGTCGATGCCCGTGGGCGTGGCCTTCCTCGATGGCGCCCTCTACGTGTCGTCGACGTCGCGCATCGTCCGGCTGGACGATATCGAGTCCCGACTCGACAAGCCGCCCCAGCCCGCGACCATTTCTGACAGATTCCCGACCGAAACGCATCACGGCTGGAAATTCATCGCCTTCGGCCCGGACGGCTATCTTTATGTACCCGTGGGCGCGCCGTGCAACATCTGCGCGCGCGACGAGAACCGCTACGCCAACATCATGAAGATGAAGCCCGATGGCTCCGACCTGCAGGTGGTGGCCAAGGGCGTGCGCAACACGGTGGGCTTCGCCTGGCATCCAGCCAGCCATGAACTCTGGTTCACCGACAACGGCCGCGACTGGCTCGGCGATGACCAGCCCGACGATGAACTCAACCGCCTGACGCAAGCCGGCCAGCATTTCGGCTATCCGTACTGCCACGCCGGCAACATTGCCGACCCGGAGTTCGGCAAGCAGCGCGCCTGTACGGACTTTGTGCCTCCCGTTGCCAAGCTGGGGGCTCATGTGGCCGCACTGGGCATGCGTTTCTATACCGGCACGCAGTTCCCAGCCGAGTATCGCCAGAACAATGTCTTCATCGCCGAGCATGGCAGCTGGAACCGCTCGGAGCGCAGCGGCTATCGCATCATGCGGATCGTGCTCGACGACAGCGGCCGCGTGCTGCGCCAGGAAGTCTTCGCCGAGGGCTGGCTGCAAGGGGGCTCGCCGTGGGGACGCCCGGTGGACGTCCAGGTTGCCCCGGACGGCTCACTGTTGGTCAGCGACGACATGGCCGATGCCATTTACCGCATCCGCTACGCTCCCTGAGAAAGGCCTCTATTTGCGGCCAAGGCAGGCTGCAGGCGGCATAGCGGCAGACGCGCCAAAGCTGGCAAAAATGACGAAACAATCCGTTACACCGGTAACGGGTTTCGCATAGGCCATCACAGGGTCCCTGCGTACCATGAATCCAACGCCTGACTCATCACCTGCTCGAGGATCACTGGATTCCGCATGCTTACCCGCCCCCACCTGCGCCATCTGGTGGCTGGTACCGTGGCCGTTATCGGCCTGGTTGGCTCCATTGCCACCAGCCACGCTCAAGTTGCTTTCTGGCAGCGCGCCTTTGCCGAGCATCCGGTGCGCATGGGCCGCGTTGGCGGCGCGTGGGACATGGCCAGCGTACGCGCGGAGAATCGCGATCACGTGCAGGCCCAGATCGACCGCATGGAGCAACGCGCGCGCAATGACGACCGTCTGAGCGGCCGCCCGCCCGGCCCCTCGCGCGATGACGATCGGACGGCACGCCAGCCCGGCGGCCCCGATCGCAACAATACCGGCGACGGCGCAATGCGCGGCACCGAGATGCGCCCGGCCAATGTCGGCCCCGGCTGGCAGGCGCGCGGACGCGACGGCGGACGCTAGACCTGCCCGACGCCACTTCGCCCGGGATGGCTGCACTACAGCGTTACCCCAGCGCCCCACGCCGCACACGGCCGGAACTTCCGGCCGTTTTTATTTGTCACTCAAGACGTGCGGGCCAGCAAACGCCTGCACAGGCTGCCGCCCGGCGCTTCTCCGGGGCCGACCAGCGTGCCGCTGTTGCGCAGACGGCAATCGAACTGACCTGCCTCTGCCCGGCACCCACTGCACGGGCCCCGAGGCTGGGCGCGGCCTCCACAAGAACGACTTGTCGAGGTTCATCATGTCTCCCCTGCTTCACGACCTGGCCCGGCACACGGGCCAGTTGTCGTTATCGCTGCTGTTCATGGGCTTGCTGACCGTGGTGCTGTACGGCGAAACCCACATCCTGTCGCTGGCCTCCGGCCTGCTGGCCTCGATCTGGCCGAGCTGACGATACAATGTGCGGCGATGCCGTCGGCATCCAAGGGATAGACCTGAAACGCCTCGTCCACGATGCCTGCTGCCAGCCAGACCCCCGCCCTTTCCGCTGAATCCCGCCAACTGCCCGCCGCGTCGCGTGGCAAGTCGAAACTGGCCACCGTTGCGCTGGCCTTCCTGTTCGGCAGCCTGGGCGCCCATCGCTTCTACCTCAAGGGCGTGCGGGATCCGTTTGGATGGACTCATCTGCTGGCCACGGCCGCCGGCCTACTCGGCGTTGCCTCGCTGATACTGGGCGTGGGCAGCACCGCGCTGAACTGGGTGTTCGCGGTGGCGGGCGGCACCTCGCTGATCAGCGCCTTCCTGACGGCCATCGTCTTCGGACTGCGTCCCGACGAGAAATGGGATGCCCGCTACAACGCCCACGGCAGCCCGACGCGCTCGGGCTGGCCTGTGGTCATCCTCGTGATTCTCTCGCTGATGATCGGCACGGGCCTGCTGATGGCCGGATTGGCCATCAGCTTCCAGACCTTCTTCGAATCGCAGGTAGAGGCGGCGAAGGCGCTCTCGCAGGAATAGCAGACCCCTCTTCATCACACCGCCGTGACAACTTCGTAACGATTGCCCCGCCGCGGCGCCCATCGCCCATACTGCCTAGGTTCAGGTTCGACGCCGGAACACCTTCCGGCGCCACGACAAGGAGGGCAGATGGAACATCCAAGTTACGAGGAAGGACGCCTGGCGGCAATCGCCGTGCGGCTGGCCATGTCGTCGGGCCTGCCACCGGCCAATGCGAGGGCGGCACTGGAACTGGCGTGCCGCATGATCGACGACACCGTGGCGCAGGACAGCGCCCAACCCCTCCGCAGGGACACTCAGAACAGCGAACCCTGCCTGCCGCCTTCATCGCTCCCCGGCCGGGTTGGCCTAGGTGGCGGCGTGAACCGCGAGGTATCGAGTTCTAAGCGGTTATAGCGATATCCGAGACGGTCTGCGGTCTTGTAAAAGCGCTGCCGGATCAGCTCAGCCCAGATTCCCGTACCGCGCATGCGCGAGGTGAAATCGGCGTCATAGTCCTTGCCGCCGCGCATCTCTCGCACGCGGTTCATCACCCGTTCGGCACGGTCTGGGAAATGCGCCTGCAGCCACTCCTGGAACAGCGGGCGCACTTCCCAAGGCAGGCGCAGGACGATATAGCTGGCATACACGGCGCCGGCATCGCGTGCGGCCTCGAGGATGTTCTCGAGGTCGGGCTCGGTGACAAACGGAATGACCGGCGCCACGCTGATACCCACCGGAATGCCCGCATCGGTCAGTTCACGAATCGTGCGCAGCCTGCGCGACGGCGTGGCCGCGCGCGGCTCCAGCGTGCGCGCGATATCGGCATCGAGCGTGGTGATGGTGACCGCCGCCACCGCCAGGCGTCGCGAAGCCATCGGCGCAAGCAGATCGACATCGCGCTCGATCAGCGACGATTTTGTGATCAGCGCCACCGGGTGGCTGGTTTCGTGCAGCACCTCGAGGATGCCTCGCGTAATGCGTTGCTGCCGCTCGATGGGTTGGTAGGCGTCGGTGTTCACGCCCAGCGCAATCGTCTCGCACCGGTAGGACGGCCTGGCGAGTTCCTCTCGCAGGCGCTGCACCGCGTTGGCCTTGGCATAGAGCTTCGTTTCGAAATCGAGGCCGGGCGAAAGATCCAGGTAGGCATGCGAAGGCCGCGCGAAGCAGTAGATGCAGCCGTGCTCACACCCTCGATAGGGATTCAGCGAAGTGTCGAACGGGATATCGGGCGAGGCGTTGCGCGTCAGAATCGACCTGGCCTGCTCCATGGTCACTTGCGTGACGAGCTTGGGGGGCAAGGCGTGGCCCGCACCACTCACCTCGCTCACGTCACTCACGTCACTCACGTCGCCAGTTGACGCCACCTCGTCGACCGTCCCGGACCAGCCATCGTCGAACGCCTCGCGCTGATCGCGCTGGAAGCGGCCTTGCAGGTTGCTCACGGCGCCACGGCCTTTGGTTGGCTGCACGCGATGTAGCGGAAAACTCGGGGGCAGATTTGGGGGCATCTCGGATATAGGCCAAGACATATCGGCCAGAGAGGAATACTGTATAAATATACAGTATCAAACCGGGATGCCCAAGCCGCAATTCACGACGTGGCGGAGGCGTCGCTCTCCCGGGGGTCGACCGCGATTGCCAGGGTCTCCTTGATCTCTTCCATCACCACATAGCTTTTCGACTGGGCCGCGCCGGGCAACTGCAACAGAATGTCGCCCAGCAGACGTCGGTATTCGCCGATTTCACGAATCCGCGCCTTGATCAGGTAGTCGAAGTCGCCCGAAACGAGATGGCATTCCAGCACCTCGGGAATGCGCAGCACTTCACGCCGGAACTGCTCGAACATATTGCCCGACTTGTTGCCGAGCGAGATCTCCACGAAGACCAGCAGCGCACTGCCCAGCAGCGCCGGATTCAGGCGGGCGTAGTAGCCCATGATGACGCCGTCGCGCTCCAGGCGCTTCACGCGCTCGATGCACGGCGTGATGGTCAGCCCCACCGCCTCGGCCAGGTCTTTCATCGATATCCGTCCGTCCGCCTGCAACACCGTCAGGATGCGGCGATCCAGGCGGTCCAGCGTTCGCACCGGCTGACGGCTCGTTCTCATGATTTTTTCCTGTTTTCTGAAAAAGTTCGACAACTATGACTACTTACAAGTCAATAGTATAGAAGCGAATTCTTCCATACCCTTAGTTCGCAGTGCGGAGCCCCCGAAAGATGCGTGTCCTCGTTCTTGGCAGTGGTGTGATTGGCGTCACCAGCGCGTGGTATCTGGCCCGTGCGGGTCATGAAGTGACCGTGGTCGACCGCGAAGCGGGCCCGGCCCTGGGCACCAGCTTTGCCAATGCCGGCCAGATCTCGCCGGGCTACGCGTCGCCGTGGGCCGCGCCGGGCGTGCCGCTCAAGGCCATCAAGTGGATGTTCCAGGAGCACGCGCCGCTGACCATCAAGCCCGATGGCACGCTGTTCCAGTTGCAGTGGATGTGGCAGATGCTGCAGAACTGCACGGCTGACCGCTATGCCGTGAACAAGGAGCGCATGGTGCGGCTGGCCGAGTACAGCCGCGACTGCATCCGCCAGTTGCGCGCGGAGACCGGCATTGCTTACGAAGGCCGCCAGCAAGGCACGCTGCAGGTGTTTCGCACCGATGCGCAGCTGGAAGCCGCGGCGCGCGACATCGCCGTGCTTGAAGAAGCCGGCGTGCCTTACGAACTGCTCTCTCGCGACGCCCTCGGCGCGAGCGAACCGGCGCTTGGCGCCGCCGGCCAGAAGCTGGCGGGTGGCCTGCGTCTGCCGAACGACGAGACCGGCGACTGCCAGCTGTTCACCGATCGGCTGGCCGCCATGGCCACGTCGCTCGGCGTCCAGTTCCTGTACAACCGCTCGATCGATGGCCTGCTGACCACCGGCGATGCCGTGACCGGCGCACTGGTCGACGGCAAGCCGATGACCGCCGATGCCGTGGTGGTGGCGCTGGGCAGCTGGTCCACGCCGTTCGTGAAACACGTGCTGCCGGGCCTCTCGAACCTGCCCGTGTACCCGCTCAAGGGTTTTTCGATCACGGTGCCGCTGCTGGATGCCGCCAGGAGCCCGGTCTCCACGGTGCTGGACGAAACCTACAAGGTGGCGATCACGCGTTTCGACGACCGCATCCGCGTGGGTGGCATGGCGCAGATCGTGGGCTACGACCGCTCGCTGGACCCGAACAAGCGCCGCACGCTCGAACACGTGGTGAACGACCTGTTCCCGGGCGCCGGCGATGTCAGCCGCGCCACGTTCTGGACCGGCCTGCGTCCGATGACGCCGGACGGTACGCCGGTGGTGGGGCCCGCGGGCATTCGGGGCCTGTGGCTCAACACCGGTCACGGCACGCTGGGCTGGACGATGGCGTGTGGTTCCGGGCAGTTGCTGTCGGATCTGGTGTCCGGCACGCGCCCCGCGATTCGCGCCGACGATCTTTCGGTGGATCGCTATCGCAAGCAGCCGCGCACGCATCATGCACCGCGGCCGGTGACGGCCTGACACCCAGCGGCTCTGTCAGCCTGCCATGCAAAAAGGGCGACCCTCGCGGGTCGCCCTCTTACTTTGCACGTCTTGCGATGCAGGCGCTCAGAACTGGTCGGCCGTCATGGCGTTGACCGGCTCGGCACCTTCCACGATGGCCGCGCGCAACGACGATGCCTGCGACAGAATGTGCTGGGCGAAGAAGTGGGCGGTAGCGATCTTGGCCTCGTAGAACACCGGGTCTTCCGCGCGCTTCGCATCGGCCGCCAGCATGGCGCGGCCCATCTGCCAGCCCGACAGCACAATGCCGCACAGCTTCAGGTACGGCACGCTGCCGGCAAACACCGCGTTGGGGTCGCCCTTGGTGTTGTCGACCACAAACTGCACCACAGCCTCGAGCGCCTCGCGTCCGAGCTTGAGTTGCGCCTGCATGGCCTTGAACGACGCGCAGGTATGCTGGCCCAGTTGCGCCTCGGTCTCGACGATCTGCGCGCAGACGGCACGCGCCACCGCGCCGCCGTCGCGTACGGTCTTGCGGCCCACCAGGTCGTTGGCCTGGATGGCCGTCGTGCCCTCGTAGATCGGCAGGATGCGCGCGTCGCGATAGTGCTGCGCCGCGCCCGTCTCTTCGATGAAGCCCATGCCGCCGTGCACCTGTACGCCCAGGCTGGTCACGTCGATCGACAGTTCGGTGCTCCAACCCTTCACCACCGGCACCAGGAACTCATAGAGCGCCATGTTCTGCTTGCGCACGGCCTCGTCCGGATGCTGGTGTGCCACGTCGCTGGCCGCCGCGGCCACATAGGCCACGCTGCGCGCCCCTTCGATCAGCGCGCGCATCGTCATCAGCATGCGCTTGACGTCCGGGTGGTGGATGATCGTCACGGCCTCGCGCGCCGAACCATCCACGGGACGGCTCTGCACGCGGTCCTTCGCGAACGCCACGGCCTGCTGATAGGCGCGCTCGGACACCGCGATGCCCTGCATGCCTACCGAGAAGCGCGCCGAGTTCATCATGATGAACATGTATTCGAGGCCGCGATTCTCCTCGCCCACCAGCGTGCCGATGGCGCCGCCATGGTCGCCGAACTGCAGCACGGCCGTCGGGCTGGCCTTGATGCCGAGCTTGTGCTCGATCGACACGCAATGCACGTCGTTGCGCTCGCCCAACGAACCGTCCGCGTTCACCATGAACTTCGGCACGATGAACAGCGAGATGCCCTTCACGCCTGCGGGCGCGGTGGGCGTACGGGCCAGCACCAGGTGGACGATGTTGTCCGCCATGTCGTGCTCGCCATAGGTAATGAAAATCTTGGTGCCGAAGATCTTGAACGTGCCGTCGCCCTGCGGCTCGGCACGCGTGCGCACCGCGGCCAGGTCCGAACCGGCCTGCGGCTCGGTCAGGTTCATCGTGCCCGTCCACTCGCCCGAGATCAGCTTCGGCAGGAACGTTGCCTTCTGCGCATCGGTGCCGGCCGTCAGCAGCGCCTCGATGGCGCCATCGGTCAGCAGCGGGCACAGTGCGAACGACAGGTTGGCCGTGTTCAGCATCTCGTTGCACGGCGTGGCCACGAGCTTCGGCAGCCCTTGTCCGCCAAAATCGGCCGGATGCAGCACGCCTTGCCAGCCGCCTTCGCCGAACTGGCGGAACGCGTCCTTGAAGCCCGGCGTGGTGGTTACCGCGCCATCCTTCCAGCTGCTGGGGTTGATATCGCCGGCGCGGTTCAGCGGCGCCACCACCTGTTCGTTGAACTTGGCGGCTTCCTCCAGCACGGCCTGGGCGGTGTCGGGGGTTGCGTCTTCGTAGCCGGGCAGCTGGCCGATCTGTTCAAGCCCTGCCAGTTCGTTCATGACGAACAGCATGTCCTTGAGCGGTGCGCGGTAGGTCATCGTATGTCTCCACGATCCTGCAAAAAAGCCGCTCGCGGGATCATCCCGGAACGGCTTCGTATTTTTCTTGCTGCGGCCGGCTCGATGCGATGTCGAACCGGCCGTTGGCGCTACGCGCGGCGCTTGATCAGCCCAGCGCGGCCACCAGTTCCGGCACCACGGTGTTCAGGTCGCCCACCAGGCCGTAGTCCGCCACCGAGAAGATCGGGGCTTCCGCGTCCTTGTTGATCGCGACGATCACCTTGGAGTCCTTCATGCCGGCCAGATGCTGGATCGCGCCGGAGATACCGACGGCGATGTACAGCTGCGGTGCCACGATCTTGCCGGTCTGGCCCACCTGGTAGTCGTTCGGCACGAAGCCGGCATCGACTGCCGCACGCGAGGCACCCAGCGCCGCGCCAAGCTTGTCGGCCAGCGGGGTCAGCACCTTCGTGTAGTTCTCGCCCGAACCCACGCCACGGCCACCCGAGACGATGATCTTGGCGGCGGTCAGTTCCGGACGGTCGCTCTTGGTCACTTCACGCGACACGAATTGCGAGATGCCTGCGTCGGCCACGGCCGGCAGCGTTTCCACGGCAGCCGAGCCACCCTCGGCCGCGGCCGGGTCGAACGCCGTGCCACGCACGGTGATGACCTTGATCTTGTCTTCCGACTTGACCGTGGCAATCGCGTTGCCGGCGTAGATCGGACGCTCGAACGTGTCGGGCGAATCGACCTTGGTGATGTCCGACAGTTGCGCCACGTCCAGCTTGGCAGCCACGCGCGGCAGGATGTTCTTGCCCGAGGCGGTGGCCGGGGCCACGATGTGCGAGTAGTCGCTGGCGATGGCCAGGATCTGTTCGCCCACGTTCTCGGCGAGGCCATCGGCGAAGTACGGTGCGTCGGCCAGCAGGACCTTCGCCACACCGGCGATCTTCGCGGCGGCGTCGGCCGCAGCCTTGGCGTTGGAACCGGCCACCAGCACGTGGACGTCGCCGCCGCACTGGGCAGCAGCCGTCACGGCGTTCAGCGTCGCGGCCTTGATCGATTGATTGTCGTGTTCAGCAATGACAAGTGCAGTCATGTTCTTTTCTCCCCCGCGCTCAGATAACCTTGGCTTCCGACTTCAGCTTTTGCACCAGCGTGTCCACGTCCGGCACCATCACGCCAGCGCTGCGCTTGGCAGGCTCGACAACCTTCACGGTCTGCAGGCGCGGCTTGACGTCGACGCCGAGGTCTTCCGGCTTCACGATATCCAGCGGCTTCTTCTTCGCCTTCATGATGTTCGGCAGCGTCACGTAGCGCGGCTCGTTCAGGCGCAGGTCGGTGGTCACCACGGCCGGCAGCTTGACCGAAACGGTTTCCAGACCGCCATCCACTTCACGCGTCACCGATGCCTTGCCGTCGGCCACAACCACCTTCGAGGCGAACGTGGCTTGCGGCAGGCCGGCCAGCGCGGCCACCATCTGGCCGGTCTGGTTCGAGTCGTCGTCGATGGCCTGCTTGCCCAGGATCACCAGGCTCGGCTGTTCCTTGTCGATCAGCGCCTTGAGCAGCTTGGCCACGGCCAGCGGCTGCAGGTCTTCGTTCGACTCCACCAGGATGCCGCGGTCGGCGCCAATGGCCATCGCGGTGCGCAGGGTTTCCTGGCACTGCGTCACGCCGCACGACACGGCGATCACCTCGGTAACGACGCCGGCTTCCTTCAGGCGCACGGCCTCTTCCACGGCGATTTCGTCGAACGGGTTCATGCTCATCTTGACGTTGGCCAGGTCGACGCCTGTGCCATCCGACTTCACACGGACCTTGACGTTGTAGTCCACCACCCGCTTGACTGCGACGAGTACTTTCATGCGCTCACTCCACTGATAGCTGATAGTTCCAAAGTTTGAATCGCTCGCCATTATAACCACCGGGGTGGCGGCGCTTTAGTTTTTCGAACGATCGTACTATTTTATAGACAAAGAATTGCCGGGCATAGCCGGCAATCCAAAAAATCCTCGCCAATTGTGCCGCAGACTACGCTGGGCGCACAGGGTTTGGATGAAATCTTCCAGAAATTACCAGGCGGTAATCACAGATTCCTTAAAAGTGCTCTGTACGTATGCCTTGATTTCGGGCGAGTGGTACGCCTTCACGAGCTTGGCCACCCAGGGCTTGTCCTTGTCGGCGGCACGAATCGCGATCAGGTTGGCGTACGGACCCTTCGGGCCTTCCATGGCGATGGCATCGCGCGTCGGCGACAGGCCGGCGGACTCGGCGTAGTTGCCGTTGATGGCGGCCGCGTCGAGGTCATCGAGCGAACGCGGCAGTTGCGCGGCGTCCAGTTCCACCAGCTTGATCTTCTTCGGGTTTTCGACGATGTCGAGCGGCGTGGCCTTCAGGCCGGCGTCCGGACGCAGCTTGATCACACCCTTGGCCTGCAGCAGCAGCAGGCCACGGCCACCGTTGGTGGGATCGTTCGGCACGCCAACGCGCGCACCCTGCTTCAGCTGGTCGAGCGACTTGATCTTCTTCGAGTAGACGCCCATCGGGAACGTCACCGTGAAGGCGACGTGCGTGAACTTGTAGCCACGGTCCTTGATCTGGGCTTCCAGGTACGGCAGGTGCTGGTAGCTGTTGGCGTCGAGGTCGCCAGCGGCCAGCGCGGCATTCGGCTGGATGTAATCGCTGAACTCCACCACCTGGATGTTCAGGCCGTCCTTGGCCGCCACCTTCTTCACCTGCTCCATGATCTGGGCGTGCGGGCCGCCCGTGACGCCGATCTTGATCGGCTTGTCCTGCGCGAACGCGCCAGCCGACACCACCATACCCAGCGCGACGACGGCGCCCTTGATCACACTACGACGTTGCATTTGCGAATACCCCTGAGTTTCCCTGCGTAAATTTCTGTTTTTGCGACTCGTCGTCGCTCAGCGATGGCTGATGCGGCGGACCAGCCAGTCGCCAAAGCTCTGCACGGCCTGCACGAACACGATCAGGATCACCACCACGGCAACCATGATCTCGGTGATGTAGCGCTGGTAGCCGTAACGAATGCCCAGGTCGCCCAGCCCGCCGCCACCGATGGCGCCGGCCATCGCCGAATAGCCAACCAGGCTCACGAACGTGATGGTCAGGCCCGCCACGATGCCGGGCATCGCCTCGGGCAGCAGCACCTTCCAGACGATCTGGCGCGTGGTGGCGCCCATCGACTGCGCGGCCTCCACCAGGCCCTTGTCCACTTCCCGCAGCGCGGCTTCCACCAGGCGTGCGATGAACGGAATGGCGGCAATCGTCAGCGGCACGATGGCTGCCGTCGTCCCGATCGAGGAACCGACGATGAAGCGCGTGAACGGGATCACCACCACCAGCAGGATGATGAACGGAATCGACCGCACCGCATTGACCACCACACCGATGGTGCGATTGAACAGCGGATGCGACAGCACGCCGCCCCGGTTGGTCAGGTGCAGCAGCACGCCGAGCGGCACGCCCAGCAGCGAACCCACCACGCCGGAGATGGCCACCATCAGCAGCGTTTCGCCAAACGACGACAGGAACAGGTCAAACATTTCAGACCACATGTTCGATCTCCTCCACCACCACGCCTTGCGTCTGCAGATAGTCCATTGCCGCGCGCACGGCGGCGGGCTCGCCCGTGGCCATGATCGCCAGCGAGCCGAATGCCTGGCCCTGAATCTCGTCGATATGGCCGTGCAGGATGTTGAAGTCCAGCCCATGCTGGCGGATGGCTTGCGCCAGCACCGGCTGATCCACGTTGTCGCCCGTGAACGCCAGGCGATAGACGTGGTCGCGGCCATTGCCCAGGCGGCTTTCCACGCGCTTCAGCACGCTGGCGGGCAGTTCCTGTGCGATGACATCACCGATCATCGCGCGTGTGACTTCGTGCTGCGGACGCAGGAACACGTCGATCACACGGCCGGTTTCCACCACCTGGCCGGCTTCAAGCACGGCCACGCGATCGCACACCTGCTTGATGACCTCCATCTGGTGCGTGATCATGACGATGGTCAAGCCCAGTTCCTTGTTGATCTGCTTGAGCAGCTCAAGGATAGAGCGCGTGGTTTCGGGATCGAGCGCCGACGTGGCTTCGTCGGACAGCAGCACCTTCGGCTTGCTGGCCAGCGCGCGCGCAATGCCCACGCGCTGCTTCTGGCCGCCGCTGATCTGCGCGGGATAACGGTCGCGCAGCGCCGACAGGCCCACCAGCTTCAGCAGCGGCTCCACCGTCGAGGCAATTTCCTGCTTCGACTTGCCGGCCAGCTCGAGCGGCAGCGCCACGTTGTCATAGACCGTGCGCGACGACAGCAGGTTGAAATGCTGGAAGATCATGCCGATTTCACGGCGCGCCTCGCGCAGCGCGCCGTTGCCCAGCGCCGTGAGGTCCTGGCCGTCGACGATCACGCGGCCGCTCGTGGGCCGGTTCAGCAGGTTGATGGCACGCACCAGCGTGCTCTTGCCAGCGCCGCTTCGGCCGATGATGCCGAAGACTTCGCCCGCGGCGATGGAGAGGCTGACGTCGCGCAGCGCGTGCACTTCCCCCGACCCGCCGGGGAAACGCTGCGAGAGTCCTTGCAGTTCGATCATGGAACGAGAAAAGAAAACGGCAACAGCGCGGGGTGGCCTGCGTTGTTGCCGCACTTATTTTTATGAAGCCCGCATTTTATGCGATCCGCTTCATACCTCAAACGAGATTTTTTCGATGGCGTTATGCGTTGGCGTCATATAGACGCGTGATAAGCGCCGAAAAAGGCATAATCAGGCTTCCATCAGCACTTTCAGATGCGCAAACACGCTGCGCGCCAGCGCACTGAGGTTGTAGCCACCCTCCAGGCAACTCACGATGCGCCCGTGGGCGTGGGCCTTTGCCACCTGCACCAGTTGCCCGGTGATCCACGCATAGTCCTGCTCGACCAGGCCCATCTGGCCAAGGTCGTCCTCGCGGTGGGCGTCGAAGCCCGCCGAGATGAACAGCATCTCCGGCTTGAATTCATTCAGGCGCGGCAGCCAGATCGTTTCCACCACCTCGCGCACGGCCATGCCATTGGTATACGCCGGCAGCGGGATGTTCGACATGTTGGTCGCCACGTGCTCCGTGCCGCTGTACGGATAGAACGGATGCTGGAAGAAGCTGCACATCATGACGCGCGCGTCGTCGCGGAACGCCGCTTCCGTGCCGTTGCCATGGTGAACATCGAAATCGACGATCGCCACCCGCTGCAGCCCGTGCACGGACAACGCGTGACGCGCGGCGATGGCCACGTTGTTGAAGAAGCAGAAGCCCATGGCGTGGTCGGGCTCGGCATGGTGGCCCGGTGGCCGCACGCAGCAGAACGCGTTTTCGACTTCGCCCGCCATCACCGCGTCCGTGGCGGCCACCGCCGCACCGGCCGCGTGCGTGGCGGCCGCGAGCGTGTGGCGGTTCATCGCCGTATCGGGGTCGATCGGAAAATAGCCATTTGCGGGACTGTTCGCAGCCAGGCTGGCCACGTAGTCAGGGCGGTGGACGCGTTCGATCTGGTCTTCCGTCGCGGCCGGGGCATCGCGCCGGTCGAGCAGGCCATCCATCCCATGCGAAATCAGATGGTCTTCGATGGCCTGCAGCCGCTCCGGGCATTCGGGATGGAAGTGTCCCATCTCGTGCAACAGGAACGACGGATGCGTGTAGTAACCCGTTGGCATTTTCAATTGTGGGTCAAGTTTGTCTCCAGTCAATACGTTAGCACATGACGTGCCCGGCCTTGCGCCGCCGGAAAATCGTAACCAAATGCCCCGCGACGGGGCGTGCCATGTGTCGCATCCGATATACTCGACGCGACTTGCAAAGGACACTATGACCGACCAACAGCGCTCCCTGCGCCGCCCGCTGCTGGGCGCCGCATTCACCGCTGCCGCCTTGGGCCTGTGCGGCGTCTCCCCTGTACTCTGGGCCGCCGGCAAGCGCCGCGTGAGTGTCCGGGAAGAGGAAATCGAACCGGGCCGCTATCAGAACCACCCCCAAGCGCGCGCGTTCATCGACGACATGGTGGCCCGCAATGGCTTCCCACGGGCCGAGTTGGAATCGTATTTCAGCCAGGCTGTGTATTCCGCCACCGTGTCGCGGCTGATCATGCCGCCGACCACGCCGGGCCGGAAAAGCTGGCGCGCCTATCGTTCGCGCTTCATCGAACCCATCCGCATCAACGCCGGGGTCCGGTTCTGGCAACAGAACCGTGAGGCGCTGCGCCGTGCCGAAGCCGAATTCGGCGTGCCGGCTTCGGTCATCGTCGGCATCATCGGTGTGGAAACCATCTACGGCCGCGACATGGGCACGTTCCGGGTGATCGATTCGCTGTCGACGCTCGCGTTCGACTACCCCGACACGCCGAATCGCGAAGCGCGCACGCGGCTGTTCCGCGACCAGCTGGCCGACTACCTGCTGTGGTGCCGCGACACCAAGACCGATGTGTTTTCGGTGCTGGGTTCCTATGCGGGTGCGGTTGGCATTCCGCAGTTCATGCCGACCAGCCTGCGTGAATACGCGATCGACTACGACGGCGACAAGCATGTGGACCTGCGCAACAGCCCCACCGATGCCATCGGCAGCGTCGGGCGATTCCTGCAATTGCATGGCTGGGAACAGAACCGGCCCGTCGCATGGCGCATTGCCGGCGATGCGGGCAGCCTTGGCGTGGCAGCGGCCGCCGCCGATGGCGAACCCTGGCCGACGCGCACGCTCAACCAGTTGACCAAGGCTGGGCTGCGGGTGGACGAACCGATCGACGTGCAGCGTGAAGGTGAAACCGGCGTACTGATCGTGGACCTGCCCACGCCGGACCAGCCGACCGAGTACCTGATCGGCCTGCGCAATTTCTACGTACTGACGCGCTACAACCGCAGCTTTTTCTACGCACTGGCCGTGTACCAGCTTGGCGAGGCGGTCAAGGCCGCGATGGGCTGAGCGGCCCCGCAGCGGCTCATGCTGCGCTCGACATGAAAAAGCCCCGCCGGCATCCGCCGCGGGGCTTTTTTTCATCGTATTCCGGCCAGATTATCAGGCCGGGAACACGCCGGTGGACAGATAGCGATCGCCGCGGTCGCACACCACGAACACAATCGTCGCGTTCTCCACTTCCTCGGCAATCCGGAGCGCCACGCACAGCGCGCCAGCAGCGGAAATGCCGCAGAAGATGCCTTCCTCACGCGCCATACGGCGGGCCATGTGCTCGGCGTCGGCCTGAGTGACAGGCTCCTGGCGATCAACGTACTTCGCATCGTAGATCTTCGGCAGGTACGCTTCCGGCCACTTGCGGATGCCCGGGATGCGCGAGCCTTCAGCCGGCTGGGCACCGATGATCTGGATGGCCGGGTTCATTTCCTTCAGGTACCGCGACACGCCCGTGATGGTGCCGGTAGTGCCCATTGCCGAAACGAAGTGGGTGATGCGGCCGTCCGTATCGCGCCACAGCTCGGGGCCGGTGGATTCGTAGTGCGCCAGCGGGTTGTCCGGATTGGCGAACTGGTCGAGGATCACGCCCTTCCCTTCGCGCTCCATTGCCTCGGCCAGGTCGCGCGCGTATTCCATGCCGCCCTTCACCGGCGTCAGGATGATCTCGGCGCCGTAGGCCGCCATGCTCTGGCGGCGTTCCAGGCTGAGGTCCTCCGGCATGATCAGCACCATCCGGTAGCCGCGAATGGCGGCCGCCATGGCCAGCGCGATGCCGGTATTGCCAGACGTGGCTTCGATCAGCGTGTCGCCGGGCTTGATGCGGCCACGCTCTTCCGCACGGCGGATCATCGACAGCGCCGGACGATCCTTGACCGAACCGGCCGGATTGTTGCCTTCGAGCTTGCCGAGGATCACGTTGCCGCGCGCTTCGATGGCGGCGCCGGGAATGCGCTGCAGTCGGACCAGCGGCGTATTGCCGATGGTGTCTTCAATCGTCTTGTAGGCCATGGGGGGTGCGGGTCAGTCGGTTTTTCGTGGGTCATTGTAATGCACCAACCTTACCCGCACCGGCTGCCGGGCCATTCCGCCCGGCACGGGCCTGTGCCGGTCAGTGCGTCAGGCCCTGGTCTTCCGGGTGACGGCTGCCGAGCAGGTGGTACAGCAGGATGGCGCCAAAAGTGGCCGTCCCGATGCCGCCGAGCGTCATGCCGGCGAACTTCAGCGTCAGGTCACCGGCGGCCACCGTCAGCGTGGCACCCACGGTGATCAGATTGCGCGAGCTCGAGAAATCCACGTGGTTCTGCACCCAGATGCGACCCGCCGTGGCCGAGATCAGGCCGAACACGACAATGGTCAGGCCCCCGATTACCGGGCCCGGGATGGTCAGGATCAGCGCACCGAACTTCGGCGAGAAGCCGAGTACGATCGCCACCGCGGCCGCCACCACGAAGATCAGTGTCGAGTAGATGCGGGTGACGGCCATCACGCCCATGTTCTCGGCGTAGGTGGTCACGCCCGTGCCGCCGCCCGACGCGGACAGCATCGTGGCCACGCCATCGCCAATGAATGCGCGGCCGATGTAGGGGTCGAGATTGCGGCCCGTCATCACGCCGATGGCCTTGATATGGCCCAGGTTCTCGGCCACCAGCACGATGGCCACCGGGGCGATCAGCAGCATGGCATTCAAGTGGAATTCCGGCGCCGTGAATGCCGGCATGCCGAACCAGCTGGCCGCCGCCACGCCCGAGAAGTCGATCGCCTTGCCCATGCCCATCAGGTTGGTTGCGACGAAATACGCGAGATAACCGGCCAGGCCACCGAGCAGCACCGGCAGTCGGCCGAGCATGCCGGGCGCCCGCACTGCGATCAGGCCTACCGCCAGCACGGTCAGCAGGCCGATCCAGGTATCGAGCGGCGCGCTGCTGACGGCCTTGACGGCCACCGGCGCGAGGTTCAGGCCAATTGCCGCGACGATGGCGCCAGTCACCACCGGCGGCATCAGCTTTTCCACCCAGGCGTAGCCAACCGCCTGCACGACCAGTCCGATGACGGTGTATAGGGCGCCCGCCGCGACGATGCCGCCCAGCGCCACGGGGATATTCGCATTCGGTCCGCTACCGCTGTAGCCCGTGGCCGCGATCACCACGGCGATGAAGGCGAAGCTCGATCCGAGGTAGCTGGGCACGCGGCCGCGCACGCAGAAGAAGAACAGCAGGGTGCCAATGCCCGAAAACAGGATGGCGATATTGGGCGGGAAGCCCATCAGGATGGGGGCGATGGCGGTCGATCCGAACATCGCCACCACGTGCTGGATACCCGCGAGCACCGTCTGCCCAGCAGGCAGCCGCTCGTCGGGCGCAATCACGCCCTCGGTCTTGAGTCGCCACTTCGGCAGGAAGCTGCCGTCGTCAGTACTGTCCTGGCCATTCGCCATGTTGTTCTCTCCCTGTCAGCAGTACGCGTGTCAATCGTTGATTTCTTGTCGTCGCATGGTGCCCCAGCAGCGGCGATGCGCATGATACCCCGCACCCCGGGTGGTGCAAATCGGCAACTGCAAGGGCGCGCCATGCTGGCAAAGCACAACGCATACCAGGCCCGATCTGTTGACGCGGGATGCGGGCCCCTATCAGCGGGCGGCCTTCTGCGCCGGCTTGGCGTCCTTGCGTGCTGCGGTGGTGGCGCTTGCCTTGCCGAAGGTCAAACCCGCTTCCTGCAGGCGGGCCACGGATTTCGGCCCCACGCCGGGCACGCGATCGGCCAGGTCAGCGGCATCCTTGAACGCGCCGTTGCGGTCGCGCTCGTCGAGAATGCGCTTGGCCGTGGCCGGGCCGATGCCCTTCACCGTTGCCAGCGCGGCTGCATCGGCGCCATTGACGTCGATATCGGCGTAAGCGGTGCCGGCGCCCAGCATCGCCAGCGCAAAGGCGCAGGCCATGCCGGTACGCCGCCATGCATGGGATGCGGCTTGCGGCAGTTGCGAGAATTGCGACAGCTGGGATGGGATACGACCCGAGGTATGGGCCGTTCTGGTTGACTCGATCATTCGGAAAACTCCTTCCTTTTCAGTTGAACGCCGCCACCGGTTGGCAGCGGGACGGTCAGGATAGGAGTCCGACAGAGCCTAAGAAATGGCCGGACACACAAGTTCACATCATCCGCGCGATTGTGTGTCCAAGCGCGATTTTGGCGTTGCGATGCCGGAGTTTTACGAATCAGGCGGGCCTACCGTGTCGCCTGCGCGCGACACAGCCGACGCGGCGCAAGCGTGTCAGGCGCGTTCCAGCAGCCAGTTGCAATAACGGCTGACGCCTTCCTGCACGGTCAGGAACGGCGCCTCGTAGCCCGCCTCGCGCAACCGCGAGACGTCGGACTGCGTGAAGCACTGGTACTTGCCGCGCAGCGCATCGGGAAACTTCACGTACTCGATCAGCCCTTCCTGCACCATCTCTTCGAGCGTCAGCGCCGGCTTGCCTTCCGCCGCGCGCAGGGCGTTGATCATCGACACGGCGATGTCGTTGAACGGCTGCGAGCGCCCGGTGCCGAGGTTGAAGATGCCGGACTTTTCCGGATGATCGAGAAAATGCAGGTTGACCTTGACGACGTCTTCCACCGACACGAAGTCGCGGCTTTGCGTGCCCGGCGCGTAACCGTTGTACTCGCCGAACAGCTTGACCGAGCCTTCCGCGCGGAACTGGTTGAAGTGGTGGAACGCCACCGACGCCATGCGTCCCTTGTGGAATTCACGCGGACCGTAGACGTTGAAGTAGCGGAAGCCGACGATCTGCGAATGGGCCGACGGCAGGCGCCGACGCACCACCTGGTCGAACAGGAATTTCGAATAGCCGTAGACATTCAGCGGCTTTTCGTAGTCGCGGTCTTCCCGGAACATCGTCGAAGCGCCATATGTGGCGGCCGACGATGCATAGAGGAACTGCGCGCCCTGCTCCAGACACGCTTCGAGCAACGCCAGCGAGTAGCGGTAGTTGTTCTCCATCATGTAGCGCCCGTCGGTCTCCATGGTGTCGGAGCAGGCGCCTTCATGGAACACCGCGCGAACATTGCCGAAATCGCCGCGCTTGAAGCGCTCGACGAACTCGGCCTTGTCCAGGTAGTCGGCAATCTCGCAATCCACGAGATTGTTGAATTTCTCGGCGCGCGTCAGGTTGTCCACGCAGACGATATTGGTCTCGCCGCGTGCGTTCAGGCCCTTGACGATATTGCTGCCGATAAAGCCGGCAGCGCCGGTCACGATGATGGTCATAGCGGATTCAGGCTTTGGCGGCTCGCCTCAGGCGGTGCCGAACAACTCGGGATAAGTGACAACGGCGGTACCCAGCTTGCCGACGACGATGCCGCCAGCGCGGTTGGCATGCTGCACGGCTTCCTTGAGCGGCACGCCGGCGCCCAGCATGGTGGCCAGCGTGGCAATCACGGTGTCGCCGGCCCCCGATACATCATAGACTTCGCGCGCCTGCGCGGAGACATGCAGCACCTCGGCCTCGGTATAGAGCGTCATGCCCTCTTCCGAGCGCGTCAGCAGCAGCGCCTCCAGTTGCAGCGAGCGCCGCAGGTTCTGGGCGCGGATGGTGAGGTCGGCCTCGGTCTTCCAGGCCCCCACCACGGCGCGCATCTCGGCCCGGTTCGGGGTGATCAGCGTGGCGCCGCGATAGCGCGAATAATCGTCGCCCTTCGGATCGATCAGCACCACGCGGCCTGCCGCGCGGCCGGCCTCGACCATGCGTCCCACGTGGGTCAGGCCACCCTTGCCGTAATCGGACAGCACGAGCACCTGATAGTCGCCCACCAGCGTTTGAAATCGCTCATGTACCGATGCCAGCACTTCGGTGGCCGGCGCGTTCTCGAAATCCACGCGCAGCAGTTGCTGCTGGTGCGCCACCACGCGCAGCTTGATGGTGGTGTTCAGGCTCGCGTCGCGATGCAGATAGGGCTGCACCTGGCTGGCGTTGAGCAGCGCCTCGAGCGTGCGGCCCGGCTCATCGTCGCCCACCACGCCCAGCATGCCCACGCGGGCGCCCAGCGCAGCCGCGTTGCGCGCCACGTTGGCGGCGCCGCCCAGACGCTCGTCGCTACGCTTGACCTGCACTACCGGCACCGGCGCCTCGGGCGAAATGCGCTCGACATCTCCGAACCAGTAGCGGTCCAGCATCATGTCGCCCACCACCAGTACCTGCGACTGATGGATCTGTTCCTGCGGAATCGTGTTCTTGCTCATGAACTTTCCTTTGCACTCCGGCCGCGCCGAACATGACGCCGGGTCCCGGCCTGGATATGCGAAATTGGAAACGGATCAGCGCGTCACCGAGGAGCGCCCGATCGCGTGATATTCGATACCGGCCTGGGCCATGGCATCGGGTTCATAGAGATTGCGGCCGTCGAAAATCACCGGCGTCCGGAGCAGCGCGCGGATCTGCGCGAAATCGGGGCTGCGGAATACCTTCCATTCGGTCACGATGACCAGCGCGTCGGCATCCTTGAGCACGTCCATCTGTGCGTTGCAGAACGTGACGCGCTCCATGCCGCCCGGCAGGTCGGCCAGGTCCATCTCGAGCACGCGGCGCGCTTCCTCCATCGACACAGGATCATGCACGCGCAGCGATGCGCCCCGCGACAGCAGCTCGCGCGCCAGCACGCGGGCCGGCGCCTCGCGCATGTCGTCCGTATTCGGCTTGAACGCCAGGCCCCAGATACCGAACGTGCGGCCACTCAGATCCTCGCCGAAGCGAGCAATCACCTTGCGGCCCAGCACCTGCTTCTGGCTGTCGTTGACCGCTTCCACGGCCTCCAGCACGCGCATCGGCTTGCCGTGGGCGCTGGCCGTGCGCATCAGCGCCTGCACGTCCTTCGGGAAGCACGAACCGCCATAGCCGGCGCCGGCATACAGGAAGCTGTAGCCGATACGCGGATCGGAACCGATGCCCAGGCGTACCAGTTCGATGTCGGCACCCACTTCGTCGGCCAGGTTCGCCAGCTCGTTCATGAACGAGATGCGCGTGGCCAGCATCGAGTTGGCGGCGTACTTCGTGAATTCCGCCGAACGCACATCCATATAGAAGGTACGCTCGTGATTGCGGTTGAATGGCGAATACAGCTGGCGCATGATGGCCTGTGCGTGACGCCCCGAGACATCGGGCGCGCAGCCCAGCACGATGCGGTCCGGGCGCATGAAGTCTTCCACGGCCGCGCCTTCCTTGAGGAACTCGGGGTTCGACACCACCGAGAACTGCAGGTCTTCGAGACCGCGTGCGGCCAGTTCCTCGCGGATCGCTGCGGCCACGCGGTCGCCGGTGCCCACCGGCACGGTGGATTTGTCCACTACGACCTTGAAGCCGGTCATATGGCGACCGATGTTGCGCGCGGCGGCCAGCACGTACTGGAGGTCGGCCGAGCCGTCCTCGTCGGGCGGCGTCCCCACGGCAATGAACTGCACGTCGGCGTGCTCCACGCTGGCGGCCACGTCGGTGGAGAACGTCAGCCGGCCCGCCGCACGGTTGCGGTCGATCAGTTCCTTCAGCCCCGGTTCGTAGATCGGCACGCCGCCGGCGTTGAGCAACGCAATCTTTTTCTCGTCAACGTCGAGGCAGAACACCGAATTGCCGAGCTCGGCCAGGCAGGCACCTGTCACCAGCCCCACGTATCCGCTGCCGATAATCGTGACTTTCATCGCAAGAATTCCAGAATATTGAGTTTGCTACCTCAGCCCAGCGCTTCGGAGCGTCGCGGGGCGTAGGTTTCCCAGCGGTTACAGCCTGGGCACTGCCAATAGAAGAGCCGGGCGCGGAAGCCGCACTCGCGACATGTGTAGCGCGCCAGATTGCGCGTGCGAAGTTGCAGAAGATCGCGAATGGCGGTCGTTTCCTGCGCCTGTGCGTCGGGAGTGCTGGCGGAATCGGGCGTATCGCCCGCACCGGCGCCCTGGCCTTCGGCGGCCACGGCTTGCGCCGCCTGGCTTTCGGCGGCCTGCGCCTCGAAATACTTGGTCAGCGCCAGCAGCGTGGGCTGGCGGCGCAGTTGCTCCCGCATCAGCGCGGCAGCGGCGACCGGGCCATTGACTTCCAGTTCGGTGCGATAGGCGGTATCGAGCAGTTCCGGAGCCAGGCTGCCTTTCAGCAGGCCGCGCAGCCACTGCACGGCCTTGCCCTGCTCGCCCATCGTGGCGTAGGCCTTGACCACGCGGTCGGCCACCAGCGGCAGGTAGGCCGCATCCTGGGTCTCGATGCCGAGCCAGTGCGCCAGCGCGGCGGGCAGGTCGCCGCCAGCGGCGGCCACGTCACCCAGCAGGATCGGCGCGCGGATGTTGGCGGGATTTTCTTCCCGGGCGCGGTCCAGCCATTGCACGGCATCGTCGGGACGCTTCTTCTGCAGGGCATCCTGAGCCAGTTCGCAACAGAACTGCGCGATCTGTACGCGATAGTCCTTCTGGTCCAGCGTCTGGAGTTCGCGCGCGGCCTCGATGGCCTTCGACCACTCCTTCTCCACCTCGTACAACTCCAGCAGCACGCGCTTGGCCGAGGCGGCATACGGCCCCGACATCAGGCGGCGCAACGATTCCTCTGCGCGATCGAGCAAACCCGCGCGCAGGAAGTCCTGCCCTAGTTCATACAGGGCATGTTCGCGTTCGGATTCGGGAAGGTCGGGACGCGTGGCCAGGTTCTGGTGCACGCGGATGGCCCGCTCGGTCTCGCCACGGCGGCGGAACAGCGCGCCCAGCGCAAAGTGCAACTCGGTGGTCTCGGGGTCCAGCCGCGCCACCTCGACAAATGCGTCGATGGCCTTGTCCGGCTGTTCATTGAGCAGGAAATTGAGGCCCTTGAAATACGAACGCGGCAACGCGCCCTGCTCGCTCATCAGCTGGCGCAGGTCGAAACGCGCCGCCACCCAGCCAAGGCCAAATACAAGTGGCAGCGCAAGCAGCCACCAGGTTTCAAACATCATGGGTCAGACTTTCGGACCGACTACGTTATAGGGTACGCCCGGCTTGGCCTCGGGTGGCACGGCGTCGAGCGGCGCCGCGGCGCGCGCTTCGCCAAGCGCCCGGCGCAGCCTTGCCGCCTCCATGCGCTGGCGCATGAGGCCCGGCGCCACCGCTGCCAGCGCCGCCACGATGCCCAGGCCAAACGCGGCCAGCAGGATCAGGATCAGCGGGGCATGCCAGACGGCGCCGAAGAACAGCTGCAGGTCGGCATCGCCAGTATTGCGAAGCGCCAGCACGAACAACAGCACGAACAGGACGATGCGGAAGATCCAGGTGACGAGTTTCATGCGGTGTCTGCCATCGGCACGTGAAGGACGATCCGGTCGCGGAATGCCCTGTTGGGACACCCGGCCGCGGATTCCCGGCATTGTAACGGAATCACTTCCCGCAAACGGTAACCATTGGTGGCATCGCAGCGCACATCCCGGCGCACCTCGCAACGCACCTCCCGGCGCACATCCCGGCGCACCTTGCGCGCCAGGCGAAGCCCAAACAAAAAAGCGCTCCATCGGGAGCGCTTTCCAGCAGGCTGTCAGTATGCCAGCCAGGCATCAGGAACGGACCAGGTTGAGCTGGCTGTCCTCATGCAAACCGGCCGAAGCCGGTTGCGAGAGTTGTGACGGGGCCAGCGACTGCCCGGCCTTGCCGTGCGATGCCTGACCATTGACGGTCGCGACACCACTTTGCGGCGTTGCCGGGCGATCCACCCGCTCCCGCAACTCCTTGCCCGCCTTGAAGTGCGGCACCCGTTTTTCGGGCACCAGCACGCGTTCGCCGGACTTGGGGTTGCGGCCCACGCGAGGCGGCCGCCGGTTCAGACCAAAACTGCCAAAGCCGCGGATCTCGATGCGATGGCCGTCGGCCAGGGCCTCGGACATGGCGTCGAGAATCGTTTTCACCGAAATGTCCGCGTCCCGCAGCAGCAACTGCGGAAAGCGGGCAGCCAGTTTTTCGACGAGCTCGGACTTGGTCATGGGCGGTCTCGCGTGAAGCGTGGTGCCTGATCGTGATTACTGGTTGTCCTGACCCAGCTTGGCCTTCAGCAGCGCGCCGAGGTTGGTCGTGCCAGCCGTGCCGGTGTCGGCCTGGAACTTCTGCATCGCTTCCTGCTGCTCTGCGCTGTCCTTGGCCTTGATCGACAGGTTGATGTTGCGCGACTTGCGGTCGACGTTCACCACCAGGGCGGTGATCTGCTCGCCTTCCTTCAGCACGTTGCGGGCGTCTTCCACGCGGTCTGCGGAGATTTCCGAAGCACGCAGGTAGCCTTCCACGTCGTCAGCCAGTTGCACCACGGCGCCCTTGGCATCAACAGCCTTGATCGTGCCGTTGACGAGCGAACCCTTGTCGTTGGCCGAGATGAAGTTGTTGAACGGGTCGCCCGACAGTTGCTTGATGCCCAGCGAGATGCGTTCCTTGTCGACGTCGATGCCCAGGACAACGGCTTCCACTTCGTCGCCCTTCTTGTACTTGCGCACGGCTTCTTCGCCCGACTCTTGCCACGACAGGTCCGACAGGTGCACCAGGCCGTCGATGCCGCCCGGCAGACCGATGAACACGCCGAAGTCGGTGATCGACTTGATCTGGCCCGTCAGCTTGTCGCCCTTCTTGTGGTTGCGGCTGAAATCGTCCCACGGATTGGCCTTGCACTGCTTCATGCCCAGGCTGATACGACGCTTGTCTTCGTCGATATCCAGAACCATGACTTCCACTTCGTCGCCCAGCTGGACAACCTTCGACGGGGCCACGTTCTTGTTGGTCCAGTCCATTTCGGACACGTGCACCAAGCCTTCGATACCGGCTTCGATCTCGACGAACGCGCCGTAGTCGGTCAGGTTGGTCACCTTGCCGAACAGGCGGGTGCCTTGCGGGTAGCGGCGCGAGATGCCCACCCACGGATCTTCGCCCAGTTGCTTCACGCCCAGCGAGACGCGGTTCTTTTCCTGGTCGAACTTGAGGATCTTGGCGGTGATTTCCTGGCCAACCGACAGCACTTCGCTCGGGTGACGCACACGACGCCATGCCAGGTCGGTGATGTGCAGCAGGCCGTCGATACCACCCAGATCCACGAACGCGCCGTAGTCGGTGATGTTCTTGACGATACCGTTGACGATCGCGCCTTCCTTCAGCGTTTCCATCAGCTTCTGACGCTCTTCGCCCAGCGTGGCTTCCACCACGGCGCGACGCGACAGCACGACGTTGTTACGCTTGCGGTCGAGCTTGATGACCTTGAATTCGAGGGTCTTGCCTTCGTACGGCGTGGTGTCCTTGATCGGACGCACGTCGACGAGCGAACCCGGCAGGAAGGCACGGATGCCGTTGACCATAACGGTCAGGCCGCCCTTGACCTTGCCGGTCACGGTACCCGAGATGATCTCGCCGTCTTCCAGCGCCTTCTCGAGGTTCAGCCACGATGCCAGGCGCTTGGCCTTGTCGCGGGAGAGGATGGTGTCGCCATAGCCGTTCTCGAGTGCGTCGATGGCTACGGAGACGTAGTCGCCGGCCTGCACTTCGAGTTCGCCCTGGTCGTTCAGGAACTCCTCCACCGGCACAAATGCTTCGGACTTGAGGCCGGCGTTGACGACCACGAAGTTGTGGTCGATGCGCACGACTTCAGCGGAAATCACTTCGCCAGCCTTCATGTTGGAGCGGGCGATCGATTCCTCGAACAGTGCGGCAAAGGATTCGTTAGTTTGCAGGTCGGACATAAACGTAAATGAGCAATCCGCAGTACGCTGGCCGGCGCGACTATCGCGCACAGTCTGCCTCACGCAGCGGGGTCAGGTTGAACACCCGCGCCGGACGGGTTGGGTTCCGGCACAGGCCCAGATTGGCGCCTAGTGGTTTGACTCACCGCACCGCGGCGAACCACTCCAGCACCTGCGCCACCGCCTCGTCCACCGTCATTTCGGAGGTGTCCAGGCGTTGCGCGTCTTCCGCGGGACGCAACGGTGCGGCGGCACGGGAACGGTCCCGCGCGTCGCGCGCCTCGAGGTCACGCAAAAGGTCTTCGATATTAGCAGAAATTCCCTTATCAATCAATTGTTTATAGCGCCTGCGGGCGCGCGCCTCGACACTCGCGGTCAGGAAGACCTTGAGGCGGGCCTCGGGGAAGATCACGGTACCCATGTCGCGGCCGTCGGCCACGAGCCCTGGAAGCTTGCGGAAGCCGCGCTGAAGTGCGGTCAACGCATCGCGCACGGGCTGGTGCACGGCCAGCGCCGACGCCCGGTTGCCGATCGCCTCCTGGCGAATCAGCTGGCTGACCTCCTCGCCTTCCAGCCAGACGCGGTCCGGGCCGAACTTCACAGGGAGGCGCAGGGCGATTTTTGCAAGGGTGTCCACGTCGCCGACGTCCACACCGGCGCGGTCACTGGCCAGCGCGACCAGACGGTAGAGCGCGCCGCTGTCGAGCAGATGGAAGCTCAGGGCATCGGCCACCTTGTGGGCCACCGTGCCCTTGCCGGACGCGGTTGGTCCATCTATGGTGATGACGTCGATGATAGTCATTCTTAATGAATTGGGTTGAAACTATTGATTTTCGATTTTAATTGAGAATCGTTATCATTCGGTCCATGGTTGCGCGGCGGCCACTTCGCCTGGCTTCCCACAAAAGCGCTGCGCAACCATCCAGATACTTTCGACGCGAGGCAATCCACCATGGCCAAAACCCTGACCTTCGGCATCATGCATCTTGGCATCGCCTTCAGCGTGACCTACGCGCTGACCGGCAGCCTGGCCATCAGCGGCGCCATCACCTTCATCGAGCCGGCGGTCAATACGGTGGCCCACTACTTCTTCGACAAGTACTGGGAACGCCGCAAGGGCAGCACGGCCGACGGCCAGGCATCCGCCGCGCGCCGGCTGGCCGCCGCATAACCGCTGCCATTGAACCGGAGTTGCCGCTTACTGCGCTACCCCGGCAAATACCGAGAAGTACTCCGGGAACGTCTTGCCGACGCAGCCGGGGTCGTTGATTCGCACCGGCAACGGGCCGAACGCGGCCAGCGAGAAACACATCGCCATCCGGTGGTCATCATAGGTGCCAATACCGTCGGCCGGCGTCTGCCAGGCCGCTGCGGATGCCGGGGGCGTCACCTTGATGTAATCCGCACCCTCCTCCACCAGCGCGCCAAGCTTGCGCAATTCGGTGGCCATCGCGGCAATACGGTCGGTTTCCTTGACGCGCCAGCTGGCGATGTTGGTCAGCGTGGTCGGGCCTTCCGCGAACAGCGCGGCCACGGCCAGCGTCATTGCCGCATCGGGAATATGGTTGCAGTCCAGCTCGATGCCGTTGAGCCGGCCATCGTCACGCTCAGTGCCACGCACCTCGATCCAGTTGTCGCCGGCCATCACATTCGCGCCCATGCGGTTCAGCGCCTCGGCAAACCGCACATCGCCCTGGATGCTCGACATGCCCACGCCTTCTACCCGCACCGGACCGCCGCCGATCGCGCCGGCGGCCAGGAAGTACGATGCCGTCGAGGCATCGCCCTCGACATAGATTTCACCGGGCGAGCGATAGTTCGCCCCGGCCGGCAGGATGAAGCGCTCCCAGCCCTGGCGTTCCACCACGATGCCGAAGCGGGCCAGCAGGTTCAGCGTGATCTCGATATAGGGCTTGGAAATCAGTTCGCCCACCACCTCGATCTGGATCTTGCCGGACGGCGCCGACGCCATCGGCAGCGTCATCAGCAGCGCCGTCAGGAACTGGCTCGACACATCGCCGCGCACGCGGATCGGCGCGTCGATGCGGATGCTGGCCGGATTGATTCGCAGCGGCGGATACCCGGGCGTGCCGAGATACTCGATGGCCGCGCCCACCTGCACCAGGCCGTCCACCAGATCGCCGATGGGCCGCTCGTGCATGCGCGGTACGCCGCTCAGCGCGTAGGTGCCGCCCTGCAGCGCCAGCGCCGCGGTCAGCGGCCGGATCGCCGTGCCGGCGTTGCCCATGAACAGGTCCGCCGACTTGTTCGGGAAGTTGCCGCCAACGCCGGTGACGATGCAGTCGCCGCCATCGCGGCGCCACGCCACGCCCAGCACCTTGAGCGCTTCGAGCATGACGCGGGTGTCGTCGGAATCGAGCAGGTCGCGCACGCGAGTCTCGCCCGTGGCCAGCGCGGACAACAGCAGCACACGATTGGAGATGCTCTTCGAGCCGGGCAGGCGCACCGTGCCCGATGCGCGGGTCAGGGGGCCGAGAGTCAGATGTTCCATGGTCATTGCAGCATAGTCGATGCGCGCCGGACGTACCGGCACGCATCGCCTTCAGGGTTCCACATTGTTCGCGGACGCACGTGCGGCGCCCCATTTCAGACGCGTATCGCTCGCCCGCGCGAACACACGCTCCAGCGCCACGCCGTCGCCGGCCTTGATCTGCGCCTTCAGGTGGCCCAGGACCGCCTCGTACGTGCTGATCTCGCGGAGCAAGGCTTCCTTGTTGGCGATGCAGATGTCGCGCCACATCTCCGGCGACGACGCCGCGATGCGCGTGAAGTCACGGAAGCCGCCGCCGGCGAAATCGAGCTTCAGGCTGGCATCCTCGGCGTTGGCCACCTGCGCCACCAGCGCATACGACAGCACGTGCGGCAGATGGCTGACCGATGCGAATACCGCGTCGTGCTGCACCGCGGACATCACTCGCACGTCGGCACCGCTCGCCTCCCACATTGCCCGCACGGCCGCCACGTCGGCGCGGCTGTTTTCCTGCAGCGGGCACATCACCACCTTCTTGTTGAGGTAGAGATCATTCAGCGCGGCTTCCACGCCGTTCAGTTCGCGGCCGGCAATCGGATGCGCCGGCACGAACTGCGCGACCTTGTCGCCCAGCGCGGTCTTGGCCGCCATGATCACGTCCGACTTCGTGCTGCCGGCGTCGGTCACGATGGTGCCCGGCTGCAGATGCGGCTCCAGCGCGTGCAACAACGCAAAGTTCTGCGCCACCGGCGCGCACAGCACGATCAGGCTGGCTTCGCGCGCGGCATCGGCCAGCGACTCGGCGATCTCGTCGATCACGCCCAGGGCCTTCGCCTTCTCCAGCGACGCCGCCGAGCGACCCACGCCCACCACGGTACCGACCACGCCGGCACGCTTGAGCGACAACGCCAGCGATCCGCCAATCAGGCCGACACCGACAATCACAACACGGGAAAAATGCAAGGCGCTCACGGCTTCAGAATGCTTGGGTTTCACTTCAACGCCTGTTTGAGCGCCGCAATGCAGGCGGCATTCTCTTCAGGCAGTCCAATCGTGATGCGCAGCCACTGCGGCAGTCCGTAGTTGGCCACCGGTCGCACGATCACGCCCTGCTTGAGCATCGACAGGTTCACACGTGCGCCGGCGCCATCGTCCGCACCCACGCGCACCATCACGAAGTTGCCGGACGACTTCACGTACTCCAGGCCGAGCCGTTCGAACGCCGCCACCAACTGGGCCTTGCCCGCACGGTTCAGTTCCGCGCTCTGCTGCAGGAAGGCCTCGTCGCCCAGCGCCGCCACCGCGGCAGCCTGCGCCAGGCTGTTGACGTTGAACGGCTGGCGCACGCGGTTCAGCAGGTCGGTCAGCGGCGGTTGCGCCACGCCATAGCCCACGCGCAGGCCCGCCAGGCCGAAGGCCTTCGAGAACGTGCGCGACACCATCAGGTTCGGATACTTGCGCACCCATGCGATCGACTCGTACTGCTGGTCGGCGTCGAGGTACTCGTTGTACGCCTCGTCGAGCACCACCACCACGTGCGGCGGCACCTTGGCCAGGAACGCCTCGATCTCGGCGGCCGATACGAACGTGCCGGTCGGATTGTTCGGGTTGGCGATGAAGACCAGCTTGGTGTCCGGCGCAATCGCGGCGGCCATCGCGTCGAGGTCGTGGCCGTACTGGCGCGCCTTCACCTCGATGGCGCGCGCACCCACTTCCTGCGTGGCCAGCGCGTAGACCGCGAACGAATACTCGGCGTAGACGATCGATTCGTCGGCCTTCACCAGCGCATGCGCGGCCAGTTCCAGAATGTCGTTGCTGCCGTTGCCAAGCGTCAGCCACTCGGCCGGCACGTCGAACTTGCGCGCCAGCTTCGCCTTCAGTTCGAAGCCGTTGCTGTCCGGATACCGTCCCAGGTCTGCCACCACATCGGCGATGGCCGCGCGGGCCGACGCCGGCATGCCCAGCGGATTCTCGTTCGATGCCAGCTTGACGATGCGCGCCTCGTCGAGCCCGAACTCGCGCGCCACTTCCGAAATCGGCTTGCCGGCGATGTACGGCGAAATCCGGCGCACGTAGGTCGGGCCGAAATAGTCCGCCACGTTCGCAGCCACGTTGTCCTGCTTTGCCATGTCGTCTCCTGGCTGCGTTACTTGCTCGACGGGTAGGAGCCCAGCACCTTCAGGTACGCCGCGTTGGCGCGCAGCATGCCGATGGCACGCGCGACGGACGGGTCATGCTGATGGCCTTCCACGTCGACGTAGAAGTAGTACTCCCAGGCACCACTACGCGCCGGCCGCGACTCGAAGCGGCACATCGACACGCCGTTCTCCGCCAGCGGCGCCAGCAGCTGGTACACCGCGCCGGCCTTGTTCGGCACCGACAGGATCATCGACGTCTGGTCGCTGCCCGACGGCTCGGTCTCGTAGCGGCCGATCACCGCGAAACGCGTGCGGTTATGCGGATCGTCCTGGATATGCGTGCGGATGATGTGCAGGTGATAGCGGTTGGCGGCCGTCTCGCCGGCAATGGCCGCAACGGTCGGATCCTCGCTGGCCATGCGCGCCGCCTCGGCATTGCTCGATACGGCCTGGCGCTCCAGATGCGGATAGTTGGCGGTGAGCCAGTGCTGGCACTGGGCCAGCGCCTGCGCATGCGCGCGCACCACGGTCACGCCCTTCATGTCCGGCGTGGACGCCATCAGGTTGTGATGCACCTTCAGCGCAATCTCGCCGCTGATCTTTAGCGACGTCTGCAGGAACAGGTCGAGCGTGCGAGACACCGCGCCTTCGGTGGAGTTCTCCACCGGCACCACGCCATACTCGACCGTGCCGGCTTCCACGGCGCGGAACACTTCGTCGATGCTCGGGCACGGCACGCCGGTCACCTCGTGACCGAAGTGCGCATAGAGCGCCTGCTCCGAGAACGTGCCGGCCGGGCCGAGGAACGCAATCTCCAGCGGCTTTTCCAGGCCACGGCAGGCCGACATCACCTCGCGCCAGATCGATGCCACGCTTTCGCCCAGCAGCGGACCAGGGTTGGCGCCCTGCACCTTGCGGATCACCTGCAGTTCGCGCTCCGGACGGAACACCGGCGCACCGTATTTCTTCTTGACCTCGCCCACGTCCAGCGCGAGTTGCGCGCGGCGGTTCAGCAGCGCCAGCAGTTCACGGTCGACGGCGTCGATCTGGTTGCGCAGCGGCGCCAGATCGGCCGACAGCGCCTGCTCCTGGGGGCTTGGCGCGGCATTGTCGTTGTCCGGTGCCTGCGCGCCGGACTTGTCTTGCTGTGTCATAGGCCTGTGGGTCGCGCCGGGCGCAACCTCGGAAAGTCTGGGCTGATGCCGCGACCCCGACACTGCAGGACGGGGCTCGCGACAGAAAGCACCGCCGTCAGGCGGCGGTGCGCTCGAATTCGCGCATGAACTCAATCAGCGCGCTCACACCTTCGAGTGGCATTGCGTTGTAGATGCTGGCGCGCATGCCGCCCACGGACTTGTGGCCCTTGAGCTGTACCAGGCCATTCGCGCGCGCCTGGGTCAGGAACGCTTCGTTGCGCGATTCATCGCGCAGGAAGAACGGTACGTTCATGCGCGAGCGGCAGCTGGGATCGATTTCGTTACGGTAGAAGTCGCTCTGGTCCAGGTAGTCGTACAGCGCGCGCGCCTTGGCGATATTGCGCTGCTCGATCGCGGCCACGCCGCCCTGGGCCTTGAGCCACTGGAACACGAGCCCGGCGATATAGATCGCATACGTGGGCGGCGTGTTGTACATCGAGTCGTGTTCGTCCACCAGGCGCCAGTTGAACGCCGACGGGCACAGCGGATGGGCAAAGCCGATCAGGTCTTCGCGCACGATGACGATCGTCACGCCGGCCGGGCCGATGTTCTTCTGCGCGCCACCGTAGACCACCTGCACACGCGACCAATCGATCGAACGCGAGAGGATATGGCTCGACGCATCGGCCACGACGATACGGCCCTTGTCGTGCGTGCCGGTCTGGCCAATATCCGGAATCTCCTGGAACTCCACGCCCACGATGGTCTCGTTCGTGCACAGGTGCACGTAGGCGGCATCGTCAGACAGCTTCCAGGTGTTGGCATCGGGAATCTTGTGCCACTTCTGGTCCTTGCTGGACGCGGCGATATTCACCTCGCCGTAGCGGCGCGCCTCCTGCTCGGTCTTGACCGACCATGTGCCGGTCACCACGAAGTCCGTCTTCGGCTTGGCGGCATTGATCCGGTTGGCCAGGTTCAGCGGCACGATGCCGTTCTCGCCAATGGCGCCGCCCTGCAGGAACAGGATGCGGAAGTTCTTGGGCACATGCAGCAGTTCGCGCAGGTCGGTCAGCGCCTGCTGATGGATGCTCTCGAACTCCTTGCTGCGATGGCTCATCTCCATCACCGATACCCCGGTGCCGCCCCACGACAGCATTTCCGCGGCGGCCTGTTGCAGGACTTCGGTCGGCAGGGCTGCCGGGCCGGGCGAAAAATTGAAGACGCGCTCGGCCAGCGAACGTTGCAGGCCGGTAAGGGCGGGAGTCTGGGGATCGTTCATGGAGGGGAAAAGAAAAATGGCTGCCGGATTGAACCAGGCAGCCATTATCGCCCAAAACCCGCGCCCCTAGGACACCCGGGGCGTCCGGCGCGGGCCAGAGCCGACCGGCCTCTCGCCCCAGGGGGCGGAAAGGCCAGCCGTCGATCACTTCGCGGCGGCGGCGATTTCCTTCTCGGCGGCGTCGCGCATCGACTTGCCAACCTGCGGGCCGTACTTCTGCATCATCGAGCCCCAGATTTCCTGGGTAGCCTTGCCCTGGTTGGCCATGAACTTCTGGCCCGTCGGCGACTTCAGGAACGTGGTCAGATCCTTGATTTCCTGAGTCGAGTAGTACTTGCCGAACGCGTCGTAGTGCGCCTTGATGGCGTCCTGACGGAAACCATCGGTGTTGAACGCCGTACCGGCGCCGTCCACCATGCGCTGCACGGCGCCGTTCTTCTTCAGCTTCTCGACGGCCGCCTGCTTCTTCTTGTCGTCCATCGTCTTGTTCTCGACCAGGACCTGCTCCAGCACCAGCGGCGCTTCCTGCTTGGCGCCCTGCTGCCAGTTTTCGGCCTGACCCTTGACGGCCTGGTCGGCCTGCATGACGGACAGCAGTTCCTTGATGGCCGCGGTCTTGTCCTTGTCTTCCTGAGCGTGCGCGCCTTGCGCCAGCATCATCATCGGAGCGAAAGCAGCCAGAACAGCGATACGTCGATAGGTTTTGAGCATTATGACTCCCTGGTAAATACGTCCGGATTAGTCCGAACGGCCGTCTGGCGAGTTCCGGCCGTCGTCCCGTTGTTGCAACAAATTACGAATTCGCGTCCGCGTCGGTGGCGCCAGCGTCGCCGGTGGCATCGTCCTGGGCCACGTCACCGTCGTCGCCATTGCCGCTGTTGTCGGCATCCGACTCGACAATGCGCTGCAGCCCCGACAGCTTGGTTCCCTCGTCCACGTTGATCAGCGTCACGCCTTGCGTGGCGCGACCCATCTCGCGGATTTCGGCAACGCGGGTACGGATGAGCACCCCGCCGGTGGTAATCAGCATGATTTCGTCTTCGGGCGAAACCAGCGCCGCAGCCACCACACGGCCATTGCGCTCGCTCGTCTGGATCGCAATCATGCCCTTCGTGCCGCGGCCATGTCGAGTGTATTCAGAGATCGGCGTACGCTTGCCGTAGCCGTTCTCGGTGGCCGTCAGCACACTGCCCACCGCCGGCGTATCGCCTTCGACAGACTCCCCATCGGCAGATTCGGCCGGCGCCACCAGCATCGCGATCACGGCCTGGCTTTCGTCCAGGTTCATGCCGCGCACGCCACGGGCCTGGCGGCCCATCGGACGTACGTCGTTCTCGTCGAAGCGCACGGCCTTGCCGGCATCGGAGAACAGCATCACATCGTGCTGGCCGTCGGTAACCGCCGCACCGATCAGGAAATCGCCCTCGTCGAGGTCAACCGCGATGATGCCGGCCTTGCGCGGGTTCGAGAACTCGGTCAGCGCCGTCTTCTTGACGGTGCCGCGCGCGGTGGCCATGAAGATGAAGTGCTCGGCGTCGAACTGGCGCACGGGCAGAATCACATTGATCTTCTCGCCGTCGGCCAGCGGGAACATGTTCACGATCGGACGGCCACGCGAATTGCGCGAGCCCTGCGGCACCTCGTAGACCTTCAGCCAATAGAGGCGGCCACGATTCGAGAAGCACAGGATGTAGTCGTGCGTGTTGGCAACGAACAGCGTGTCGATCCAGTCGTCTTCCTTGGTTGCCGTGGCCAGCTTGCCGCGGCCGCCGCGCTTCTGGGCGCGGTATTCGGAAATCGGCTGGCTCTTCATGTAGCCCGAGTGCGACAGCGTCACCACCATGTCCTGCGGCGTGATCAGGTCCTCGGTGTCGAGTTCGGTCGCATTGTGCTCGATCTGCGAGCGACGCTCGTCACCGAATTCGGCGCGGATCGCACCCAGTTCTTCGGTGATGATGCTGGTGATGCGCTCGGGGCGCGCCAGGATGTCGAGCAGATCGGCGATCAGGCCCATCACCTCGCGGTATTCCTGGACGATCTTGTCCTGCTCCAGGCCGGTGAGGCGCTGCAGGCGCATTTGCAGGATTTCCTGGGCCTGGCCATCCGACAGACGGTACAGGCCGTCCGGCTGCATGCCGAAGACGGCGGGCAGACCATCGGGACGGTACGAGGCACGACCGCCGGCAGTGTCGCTTTCGGCACGTGCGAGCATCTCGCGGACCAGGCCGGAATCCCACGGCTTGGCCATCAGTTCCTGCTTGGCCAGCGGCGGCGTGGGCGCGGCCTTGATGATCGCGATGAACTCGTCGATGTTGGCCAGCGCCACGGCCAGGCCTTCCAGCACGTGGCCGCGCTCGCGCGCCTTGCGCAGCTCGAACACGGTGCGGCGCGTGACCACTTCGCGGCGATGCGACAGAAACGCGTCCAGCATCTGCTTCAGGTTGAGCAGGCGCGGCTGGCCGTCGACCAGCGCCACCATGTTCATGCCGAAGGTGTCCTGCAGCTGGGTGTTCTTATATAGGTTGTTCAGCACAACCTCGGGCACCTCGTTGCGCTTGAGCTCGATCACCACGCGCATGCCTGACTTGTCAGACTCGTCGCGAATGTCGGAAATGCCCTCGATCTTCTTCTCCGTGACCAGCTCGGCGATGCGTTCGAGCAGGGTCCGCTTGTTCACCTGGTAGGGCAGTTCGTCGACGATGATCGCCTGGCGCTGGCCGCGATCGATGTCCTCGAAGTGCGTGCGCGCGCGCATGACCACGCGGCCCCGGCCAGTGCGGTAGCCTTCACGTACGCCCTGAATGCCGTAGATAATGCCGGCCGTCGGAAAATCGGGCGCCGGCACCAGTTCGATCAGTTCGTCTACCGTGGCATCGGCATTACGCAGCAGATGCAGGCAGGCGTCGACGACTTCATTGAGGTTATGCGGCGGGATATTGGTGGCCATACCCACGGCAATACCCGACGAACCATTGATCAGCAAATTCGGAATACGCGCCGGCAAAATACCCGGCTCTTTCTCCGAACCGTCATAGTTCGGTTCGAAATCGACAGTTTCCTTGTCGATATCGTGAAGCATTTCATGGGCGATCTTCGCCAGACGGATTTCGGTATAACGCATCGCCGCGGCGTTATCACCGTCCACCGAACCGAAGTTACCCTGGCCGTCGACGAGCATATAGCGCAGCGAGAAATTCTGCGCCATCCGGACGATCGTGTCGTACACGGCGGTATCGCCGTGCGGGTGATACTTACCGATCACATCACCGACGATACGGGCCGATTTCTTGTACGCCCGGTTCCAGTCGTTGTTGAGCTCATGCATCGCATAGAGCACGCGCCGGTGTACCGGTTTCAGGCCGTCCCGGACGTCGGGAAGCGCGCGCCCAACGATAACGCTCATCGCGTAATCCAGGTATGAGCGGCGCATTTCCTCTTCCAGCGAGACCGGAAGCGTTTCTTTGGCGAATTGATCCATTGCGACGTGGTTTATGCGGCGGGTTTAAGCAAATGAAGCCCGGAATCCGGAGGGCAGAAGACTGCCCGCCAGCCTCAGGCGAACATGGCATTCTATCACGCGCGGAACCCCTTCCCTGCCTTGCCCGAAGCATGCGTCCACACCCTCGATCCGCACGTTGGACGCCAAGCGTCGATGCCCTGCAACCCATACAGGACAAGGGTTTGCAGGCGCCGCAAGGGGCGATGTTGCACAAACACCACAGGCCTAAAACCACGTGGTTGAATCGAATATATTTACTTCTTAGGAAACGAGCCTTGTGGCACAATTCCCCAGCGAAGAGCCAGACATTGTTCGAAGTGGAGCATCCACCACATCGAGAATGTTATACTCCGAAGAATGTATGACTTGTTTTCGTCCATTTGCTCGCAGTAACCCTGCGGTGATCTCATCCTGAGAGGAGAAATATGAAAAAATTTGCCAAGCTCGCGCTCGTTGCAGCTACCGCAGTAATGGCTGCATCCGCTCAAGCCCAGTCCGTCCCCTACGAAAAGAAGGCAGTGAACGATAACTGGGGCAACGGTACGAGCGAGTACGTGTGGAAGAATGGCACGAACGAGCTCTGCTGGCGCGACAGTTCCTGGACCCCGGCAACGGCCAATGCCCTGTGCGATGGCGCACTGGCTCCGGCTGCTGCTCCGGCTCCGGCTCCGACTCCGGTGGCCCCGCCGGTTGTGTCGAGCGAGAAGGTCACTTTCGCTGCTGACACGCTGTTCGACTTCGACAAGGCTGTTCTGAAGCCCGAAGGCAAGGCCAAGCTGGACGACCTGGTCTCGAAGCTGCAAGGCATCACGCTGGAAGTCATCATCGCCGTTGGCCACACCGACTCGTTCGGTTCGGACAAGTACAACGATCGTCTGTCGATCCGTCGTGCTGAATCGGTCAAGGCTTACCTGGTGAGCAAGGGCGTTGAAGCCAACCGCGTGTACACCGAAGGCAAGGGCAAGCGTCAGCTGAAGGTTGATCCGAAGTCGTGCAAGGGCAACCGCACCGCTCAGATCGCCTGCCAGCAGCCGAACCGCCGCGTGGAAGTCGAAGTGGTCGGCACCCGCAGCGCGCGTTAATCGGATCCTCTCCGATGAAGAAAAGCCCAGCATCTGCTGGGCTTTTTTTTCGCCTGCGTTCTGCCCCCCCCGATGCGCCAGGCGCCATCCGGCGGCATTCGGCGCGGCGCCGTTTTTTTGGTAAAGTTGCCGCAGCCTTTTTCATGAGACCGCCGTGCCGCACGGCGCAAACGATGTCGCATTCGACCACCCTGCACGCTCCGACCCAATCTGGCCGCAACGCCGATCCGAAAGAGATCGACAAATTCAGCGAGCTGGCTCACCGCTGGTGGGACCCCAACAGTGAATTCAAGCCGCTGCACGATCTGAATCCGCTCAGGCTGAACTGGATCGACGGCATCGCTCACCTGGCAGGCAAACAGGTGATCGACGTGGGCTGTGGCGGCGGCATCTTGTCCGAAAGCATGGCGCGACTCGGCGCCACCGTGCGTGGCATCGATCTCTCCACCAAAGCACTGAAGGTGGCCGACCTGCACAGCCTGGAGTCGGGCGTGCAAGTGACGTACGAGGAAATCGCCGTGGAAGACCTGGCGGCGCGCGCGCCGGCCAGCGTCGACGTGGTGACGTGCATGGAAATGCTCGAGCATGTGCCCGACCCGCAATCGATCGTGCGCGCCTGTACCGCGCTGGCAAAGCCGGGCGGCCACGTGTTTTTCTCCACGATCAACCGCAACCTGAAGGCCTACCTGCTGGCCATCGTCGGCGCCGAATACGTGCTGAACATGCTGCCGCGCGGTACCCACGACTACGACAAGTTCATCACGCCATCCGAAATGGCGCGCTTCGCCCGCAATGCCGGGCTGGATCTGATCGAGATCCGCGGCATGACATACAACCCTTTGACGCAGATCTATTCGCTGGGCCGCGACACCGACGTCAACTACATGATGGCGTTCCGGAAGATGGCATGAAGATGACGAAATTCGATGCGGTCTTCTTTGATCTGGACGGTACGCTGGCGGATACCGCGCCCGATCTGGCGGCGGCCGCCAACCGCCTGGTGGTCGAGCACGGCATGGCACCGGTTGCCTACGACAAGCTCCGTCCGGTGGCGTCGCACGGCGCCCGCGGCCTGATTGGCGCCGCGTTCGGCAAGCGCCCCGAAGATCCGGAGTTCCCGGCGCTGCGCGATACATTCCTGAATTACTACGAAGCGGACATCGCGGTGCACACGCGGCTGTTCGAAGGCATGGAAGGCGTGCTGGCGAAGCTGGAGGCCAGCGGCGTACCCTGGGGCATCGTCACGAACAAGATCGCGCGCTTCACGGTGCCGCTGGTGGAGGCGATCGGCCTCATGCCGCGCGCATCGGCCGTGGTCAGCGGCGATACCACGCCCCACGCCAAGCCCCACCCTGCCCCGCTGCTGCGCGCGGCCGAGCTGAGCGGCGTGGCGCCGGCGCGCTGCCTGTACGTGGGCGATGACCTGCGCGACATCCAGGCCGGCAAGGCCGCCGGCATGGCCACGGTTTCCGCCGCCTATGGCTACTGCGGGGACGCCGAACCACCCGACACCTGGGGCGCCGACTACCTGATCCACCACCCCGCCGAACTGCTCGCCTTGCTGGACTGACGCGTCACACGGCCGCCATGGAACCATGGTGCGCGAACGGCGTCGAAACCGGGTACAATCCGATTTCTTTCGCGTTTGACTACGCACATTGGGGCCGACCTGGTTTCGACGTGGGTTGCAAAGCAGTGGAGGGCATACCGAGGACCCGTCACCTCGTTAATCAATGGGAATGCAATAACTGCTAACGACGAACGTTACGCACTGGCAGCCTAAGGGCCGCCGTCCTCGCACTGGCTCGCTGACGGGCTAGGGTTCGCAAGAACCAGCGAGGTCATTTACGTCAGATAAGCCCCGTCGGTGTCACGACTGCGGGGACGAAAACCAAGTGACTCGCCGTAACAGAGCGTGTTCGTCCGCGATGGTACGGTTAAATCAAATGACAGAACTAAGTATGTAGAACTCTCTGTGGAGGGCTTGCGGACGCGGGTTCGATTCCCGCCGGCTCCACCAGTACACCGTATCATCCGGAATGCAAACTTCCGGCGCAAATGAACAAACGGGCCCTTGTGGCCCGTTTTTCATTGCTGCGCGGGCATCTCGGCCCGTCGGCTATGCCGTCAGTGCACCATTGCGCCGTCCACCGGCATGCTTTCCAGCCGCGCGGCATAGTAGCGGTCAACCGGCAGGCTCACGCCCAGGTGCCCGTACAGGCGGCGGGCGTGGTCAACCGAGCCGACCATGCCGGGCATCCACAGGCGCTGCAGGCGCGCGTGCGTCTCGCCCGAGTGAGCGGCGAACGCGTCGACCCCGAATTCCTGGATGGCCTTGAACAGCACCAGCCCTACCAGGTACATGTCACCCGTATCCAGCGCGATCTCTGCCTGGGCAGTCCATCGCGTGGCCCGATCTTCGATTTTTTCCGCTTCGGCAAAGCGCTCCGTCATGGTCGGCATGAACGCGTCACCGGGCGGGAGAAAGGTAAAGCTCATCAGACGGCTCCTGACCCCGTATCTGCACAATGACGGCAAATTTCGCCGAAAACTGAATCGATCGGAACAGATTCGAACAACTTCCGGCGAAAAAACAACACTTAGCGAATCACACGCCACAATGCCGGCGTGACCGCTGGGGTCCATCCTGCACCGCGCCATGCCGTATGGCGTTGCAGGCAGCTATATTTGCGGCCCTGATATGTCACGACCTGACCCACCTCGTAAGCCTTGCCTTCGCGCCACGTGTTGCCGGCAACGCCACCTTGCGAGCCGTCGGCCTGGCCCCCGCCGCCCGCCGGGGTATCGGCGCTGGGTGCCTCCTTGTCGACTTCGAACTTGTAGCCCGTATACCCCTTGCTGAGGTACACGCGGTTCTTCTCCGCCGACGTCTGCGGCACCACGTTAGACACGCCATTGCGCGCCTGCAGTTCGCCGATCCGGAAGACATGCGATTCGGCGTTGACCTTCTGCGCCAGCTGATATGACCAGGCGCTGGCCCGGGTGTTACCCGAAGTGATGTCGAGCACGTGCTTCGCCACGTCGCGGCCGTTCGCATCCATGACGCGGAACGTCAGTTTGGTGCCGACGACGAGGTCACCAGCAGCGACCAGCGGCCCCTGGTCTTCCCAGCCGACCGATGGCACGGGCACGCCGTCGCCGGGAAACTTCACGTCGGCGCACGCATAGAACGCCTCTGGACTGTCGCCGCGCTGCCAGATGCTGTAGACGATGTGGCTGCCCTTCTTGCCCTGCGGCAGCCGCACGGTCATGCGATACCGGCCGCCATCGTCGGTGGCGGCGGCGCCCGGCACCGAGGCAAATTCCTCCAGATCGCTCCAGCGCAGCGGCTGGGTCGCATCCCATCCGTCGCGGGTGATGTAGTACTTGAAGTACTGCGTGGCATGGCGCGCCGAAGCCCGCCACACAAACGTGTAGTCACCGGCCGGCGTCGGCACGATCGACGTTTGCGGCCAGTCTGTCCGCGCGAGGTCAAGCCCGGCGAAGTGCGCCGAGCCGCCCGAGCACAGCGCGCCGTCCGGCACCACGGCACGATGATTGCCGCCCGCGTTGCCCTGGCGCACGCCGTTCCAGTCATAGAACTGCTGCGCGCCGGCAGTCGCCCTGGCGGCCTTGCAGCCGCCGGATTTAGGCTGCTCCGCGCCCTCGTTGTAGCAGGTCAGCACGCGGCTGGCCGGCAGTTCCATGGTGCCGTGTGCGTGCGCCGTCGTCGTTACCGCGGCAGCGGCGGCCAGCGTCATGGCCGAGAGGGACAGCAATCTGAGAGACATGGTGGTTTCCTTGAAAGAGGTGGATTTGCCGCCGTCGAGCGTGGCGGCGAGGCATATTTCAGCGAGTCCAACCCAAGGAAAAAACCGGAAAAGTCTGAAATGGTGCAGTCCAATGCGAGCGGTCAAACGCATGACAATTCGGATCCATGCCATTCACCGGGCAGGTGGACGCTACAATAGGCCCGTCGCTGCTCCTGCCCTGCCTTCATGTCCGACCATCCCCGCTTTACCGTCAACCGATCCATGGTCATGCTGCTGCCCCAGCAGCCGTTCCTGAACTGGATTCAGGCGGTGGATCCCGACCCCGTCCCCACCCTCACGCTCGAGGACGTGCGCGACGACGCGAGCGTCTTCCTGCTGCCCGCCGAGGTGGCGGACACGCCCGAGAACGCGCTGCGCTGGGTGGAAAAGCGCTGGCGCTCGTTCTTCGAATTCATGCTGGGGGAATGGTTCGACGATTCCTCGTGGCCCGAGAACATGTCGCTGGCGATGTTCCGCGAATGGTTCACCGTCCGCTTCCATTCGATGGTGTGGGACATGGCGCCCGACGCCTCGCTAGAGTACGAGGACTGGGAAGGCGAGGACGACGAAGAGGGACCTACCGTCCTGCACTGAACCGCTGCGGTTCGACGCTTCCAAGCAAATCCAAACAAAACGGCACGCTCCAGGCGTGCCGTCTTGCTTCGGGCCGTGCGTGGGCCCTACAGGAACCGGTCCAGAATCTTCCGACTCGGCTTGTCCAGCGCGAACTGGTCCCGGATCAGGTAATGGATGCCGTGGCTGTCGGTAATCAGCAGCGTGTTGCCGGTGAGCCTGCGGATATCCTCCTCGCCGCGCAGTACGAGGTCGGTCTGGCCACGATCGGTCTTCACCGTCCACACGCTCGGCGTGGCGTACGTCGACACTCCCACGATGCTGCCGATCTCCGGCATGAACTCGCGCGACGCCAGCTCGGCCTCGATCAGCGCGCGCGTCGGCGCTGGCAAGACATCGAGTCGCGGAATCCATGCGAGTTCGTGTCCGTCCGTGCTCATCATCCCCAGGCCATCGTCGGCGGCGGAAATCGGAAAGGCGCGCACCGGCACCACGCCTTCGTGCGCCACACCGTCGGCCGTCGTCAGCACCAGCTTGCCGTACGCGTTGCGGGTCAGGGTGAATTCAGGCATCTGCATAGCCGTTTGCTTAATTTCGGGGTTACTGGACACTGACGGTTTCAGCAATTTCCGCACGATTGTTGCCGCTGGCCTCGTCGCCCTCGGTATCGACGTTGCGCGCCTGTGCCTGATACAGCTTGTAGTAGGCGCCTTCGCGCGCCAGCAGTTCGTCGTGGCTGCCCACCTCGACGATCTGCCCGCGATCCATCACTACCAGGCGGTCGGCCTTGCGCAGCGTCGAGAGACGGTGCGCGATGGCGATGGTGGTGCGGCCCTGCACGAGGTTGTCCAGCGCCTTCTGAATTTCCTTCTCCGTCGTGGTGTCCACCGACGACGTCGCCTCGTCCATGATCAGGATGCGTGGGTCGATCAGCAGCGCGCGGGCAATCGAGATGCGCTGGCGCTCGCCCCCCGACAGCGCCTGGCCGCGCTCGCCCACCAGCGAGTCGTAGCCGTGCGGCAAGCGCAGGATGAACTCGTGCGCATGGGCGGCACGCGCGGCCGCGACGATTTCCTCGCGCGTGGCGTCGGGCTTGCCATAGGCGATGTTGTCGGCGATGGTGCCGAAGAACAGGAACGGCTCCTGCAGCACCAGGCCGATGTTGCGGCGGAATTCCGAGACCGGCAGCGAACGGATATCCACGCCATCCACGCGGATCGCGCCTTCGGACACATCGTAGAAACGACAGATCAGGTTCACCAGCGTGCTCTTGCCGGAGCCACTGTGCCCCACCAGGCCGATCATCTCGCCCGGCTCGATCGTGAGGTTCAGGTTGCGGATCACAGCACGGTTGCCGTAGCGGAAACCCAGGTCGCGCAGTTCGATGGCGCCGCGCACGTTCTCCATGTGCACGGGCTTCTGCGGCTCGGGCACGCTGGACACGTGATCGAGAATGTCGAAGATGCGCTTGGCGCCCGCGGCCGCCTTCTGCGTCACGGAGACAATGCGGCTCATCGAGTCGAGCCGCGTATAGAAGCGGCTGATATAGGTCAGGAAGGCGACCAGCACACCGACGGTGATGGCGTTGTGGCTGACCTGCCAGATGCCGAAAATCCAGACCACCAGCAAACCCACCTCGGTCAGCAGCGTCACCGTCGGCGTGAACAGCGACCACACCGCGTTCACGCGGTCATTGATGGCGAGGTTGTGTCGGTTGGCCTCGCGGAAGCGCACCACTTCGCGTTTTTCCTGCGCAAACGCCTTGACCACGCGGATGCCGGGAATCGTGTCGGCCAGCACGTTGGTGATCTCTGACCAGATGCGGTCGATCTTCTCGAAGCCGTGGCGCAGGCGGTCGCGCACCAGGTGGATCATCCACGCGATGAACGGCAGCGGCACCAGCGTCACCAGGGCCAGCCAGGGGTTGATCGAGATAAGGATGATCGACGTCATGGCGATCATCAGCACGTCGGTGGCGAAGTCGAGCAGGTGCAACGACAGAAACACGCTGATGCGGTCGCTCTCGGAGCCGATCCGCGCCATCAGGTCGCCAGTGCGCTTGCCGCCGAAATATTCCAGTGACAGTTTCAGCAGGTGCTCGTACGTAGTTGTGCGCAGGTCGGCGCTGATGCGTTCGGACACGCGCGCCAGCAGATAGGTGCGGGCCCAGCCCAGGCTCCACGCCACAAGCGCAGCGCCCAGCAGGCCGCCCAGGTAGAGCTTGACCAGGTCGTAGTCGATTGGCACGCCGTTCTGATAGGGAATCAGCACCTTGTCCATCAGCGGCATGGTCAGGTACGGCGGCACCAGCGTGGCGGCGGTGCCCAGCAGCAGCAGCGCGAAGCCGGCCGCCAGCTCCCACCGGTAGGGGCGCGCAAACCGCCATAGCCGGAGCAGTGCCCAGGTGGACGGCGGCGTTTCCAGTTCACGGCTGCATTGGGGGCACTGCTCCTCGCCCGGCGGAATGGGCGCCTTGCAGGTTGGGCAGATGTCGGCGTCGGGCTCGGTAATCTGCCCGGTCGCCAGCAGTTCACGGCGGGCCTCGAACTGGTCGGCCAGACGCAATGCGTCGGGATTGTAACCAAGCGTGTAGCGCCAGATGGCAAGGTGGCGCTGGCCATCGGCCAGTTCCAGCATGCCCACGCCGGCGTGGTCGCCGTGTACGAGCGTCTGGCCGGCGGCAATGTCCCAGCTGCGGACGTCTTTTTCTCCCGGTGCGCGGGAGATCAGACGACGATCCGTCACAATCAGCCACCCTTGGGTAAAATGCAGCCTTGCGTCCAGGTCGAGCCGCAGCCCGGCCAGCACGGTTTCGCCGGGCTGGAGGCCGGTGCCGGGTTCGGCGTCCCAGGGTCCTTGCGGGCCGTGGGGGGTGGGAGCAGACGGGGAGGACAGGGTCATCGTTGGCGCGACAGGCGATAAAAGCGCGTCCGCAGGCCCGAAAACGGATCAGATACGGACATAACTTGAAACAATTTCAGCGGTACGCCAGGCTGGCGGCCCGCAATTTTGCCCGCAAGTATACATAACGCAAACAAGCGGGCGCTCTGGTGCGCTGCACAATGCGTTGCAGGTCTCAAAAGGGTGACCAAGGGTCAACCCGGAGGCTACAGTAACGTTATTGAAAGGTTAGGCTTTCCATTTCTCGGGCACTCGCCCACTGCCTCAAGCAAATTCAATGAAAAAGAAGGACATTGAGATTTTCGATGTCATGTCGCTGCGCGGCCCGAATATGTGGACATATCGGCCAGTGCTGGAGGCATGGGTCGACATCGGCGAACTGGAGGATTTTCCCTCCAACAAGATCCCGGGCTTCTACGAGCGCCTGTCGGCCTGGCTGCCCACGCTGATCGAGCACCGCTGCAGCCCCGGCGTGCGCGGCGGCTTCCTGATGCGACTCAAGGAAGGTACCTGGCCCGGCCACATCCTCGAACACGTCACGCTGGAGTTGCAGAACCTGGCCGGCATGCCCGGCGGCTTCGGCAAGGCGCGCGAGACCCCGGTGCGCGGCGTGTACAAGGTCATCGTACGCGCCTGGCACGAGCAGGTGACACGCGCCGCGCTGTTCACCGCGCGTGACCTGGTCATGGCCGCCATCGAGGATCGTCCGTTCGACGTACCGGCCGCCGTGGACCATCTGCGCAGCCTGGTGGACGAACACTGCCTGGGGCCAAGCACGGCCTGCATCGTCGATGCCGCCGACGACCGCGACATTCCGTCGATCCGCCTGTCCGACGGCAACCTGGTGCAGCTTGGCTACGGGGCGCGCCAGCGCCGCATCTGGACGGCCGAGACCGACCGCACCAGCGCCATCGCCGAATCGATCTCGCGCGACAAGGACCTGACCAAGACCCTGCTGGAGTCCTGCGGCGTGCCGGTGCCGGAAGGCCGCATGGTCGAGAGCGCCGAGGATGCCTGGGACGCCGCCGAAAGCATCGGCGTGCCGGTGGTGGTCAAGCCCTACGACGGCAACCATGGCCGGGGCGTGTTCACCAACCTGATGACGCGCGAGGAAGTGGAAACGGCCTATGGCGTGGCCATCGAGGAAGGCAACGGCGTGATCGTCGAGCGCTTCATTCCCGGCAACGAGCATCGCCTGCTCGTCGTGGGCGGCCGCATGGTGGCCTGCGCGATGGGCGAGACAGCCTCGGTCGTTGGCGATGGCACGCAGACCATCGACGAGCTGATCGAATCGCAGATCAACTCCGATCCGCGCCGCGGCAGCACCGAAGACCACCCGCTGAACCGCGTGCGCCTCGATTCCGCCGCACGGCTGGAACTGAAGCGCCAGGGCTATGCCGATGGCAGCGCCGTGCCGCCGGCGGGCCGCACCGTGTTGATCCAGCGCAACGGCAACGTGGCGTTCGACGTGACCGACCGCGTGCACCCGAGCGTGGCCGCGCATGCCGCGCTGGCCGCGCGCATCGTGGGCCTGGACATCGCAGGCGTGGACCTGGTGGCCGAAGACATCTCGCGTCCGCTGGCCGACCAGCGCGGCGCCATCGTCGAAGTCAACGCCGGCCCGGGCCTGCTGATGCATATCAAGCCCGCCGCTGGCGAGCCGCGCCCCGTGGGCCGCGCCATCGTCGACCATCTGTTCCCGAGCAGGAACGGCGTGGACGACGACGGCCGCATTCCCGTGGTGGGCATCACCGGCACCAACGGCAAGACCGTGGTGGCCAAGCTGGTGGCACGCCTGCTGCAGTTGTCGGGCAAGCACACGGGCCTGGCCTGCAGCGACGGCCTGTTCCTGGACCGCCGCCGCGTGGAAAGCGGCGATCGCGGCGAGAAGGCCAGCTGGGAAGCCGGCCATCGCATCCTGATGAATCGCGCCGTGGAAGCGGCCGTGTTCGAGAACGACAGCGGCATGATCCTGTCGCAGGGCCTGCCCTATGACCGCTGCCAGGTTGGCGTGGTCACGAACTTCGGCCAGCCCGACCACCTCGACGACTATTACGTCGAAGACGCGGACCGCATGTACAGCGTGCTGCGTACGCAGATCGACGTGGTGCTGAAGCAAGGCGCCGCCGTGCTCAACGCCGCCGATCCGCGCCTGGTGGAAATGGCCGAGCTGTGCGATGGCGACGTGGTGTTCTTCGGCCTGTCGCCAGACCTGCCCGCCATCGTCGAACATCGCGTGGCAGGCAAGCGCGCCGTGTTCGTGCGCGACGGCAAGGTCGTGCTGGCCACGGGCGGCAGCGAGACCGCGCTGACCGACGTGGCGGCCATTCCGCTGACCTACGCCGGCCGCGTGGCGTTCCAGATCGAAAACGTGCTGGCCGCCGTAGCCACCGGCTGGGCGCTCGGCATTTCGAACGACCTGATCCGCGCCGGCATCGTCACGTTCGACGTAGGCCAGGTAGATGTGCCCGGCCGCTTCACGATGTTCGAGCGCGAGGGTGCGCGGGTGATCGTCGACGACGCCCACAACGCCCCGGCGCTGGAGGCGCTGGCCGCCGCGCTGGACCGCTTCCCGGCGGAACGTCGCATGCTGGTGTTCGGTGCCGGCGTGCAGCGCCGCGACGAAGACCTGGTGGCGCAAGGCAAGGTCATCGGCAAGACGTTCGACCGCGTGTTCCTGTGCGAGGACCATAGCGTGCGCCGCGACCTGCCCGACACCGAGGCCCGCGCGCTGCTCAAGAAGGGTCTGTACGAAGGCCGCCGCGTGACCAAGATCATCGACGAGGGCGCACGCCACGCCGCGGTGGAGGCCGCGCTGTCGCAACTGGTGGCCGGCGATCTGCTGGTGCTGCAGTGCGACGAGGCCTCGACCGAGCCCACCGTGGAGCAGGTACACCAGTGGATGGGCCGCAACGGCCGCCGCGCGTGAGTCCGGCCGGAAGAACAACGGAAAACGATATGGAAGTTTCTCGCATCCGGGCCCTGCGTGGCCCGAATCTCTGGTGCCGGCACACCGCCATCGAAGCCATCGTGGCGTGCTCGGACCAATCCCACCTGCTGGCCGAACTGCCCGGCTTCGAAGACCGCCTGCGCGCGCGCTTCCCGGGCATCGGCCCGCTGCGCCCCGATGACGAGGCCGGTTCGCCGTCGATGGCCCACGCGCTGGAAGCCGCCGCGCTGGGCCTGCAGGCCTCCGCCGGCTGCCCGGTAACGTTCAGCCACACGGCGCCGACGCTGGAACCGGGCACCTACCAGGTGGTGGTGCAGTACAGCGAGGAGGAAGTGGGCCGCCTGGCGTTCTCGCTGGCCGAGGCGCTGTGCCTGGCCGCGCGCGACGACAAGCCGTTCGATCTCGACGACGCGCTGCACCGTCTGCGCGAACTCGACGAAGACGTGCGCCTGGGCCCGAGCACCGGCTCCATCGTCTACGCGGCCGTGGCGCGTGGCATTCCGTACCGCCGCCTGACGCAGGGTTCGATGGTGCAGTTCGGCTGGGGCAGCAAGCAGCGCCGCATCCAGGCGGCCGAGACCGACATGACCAGCGCGGTGTCCGAATCGATCGCGCAGGACAAGGAACTGACCAAGGCCCTGCTGCACGCGGCCGGCGTGCCGGTGCCGATGGGCCGCTCGGTGGACAGCGCCGAGCAGGCCTGGGCCGCCGCCCAGGAAATCAACGGCCCGGTGGTGGTCAAGCCGCGCGACGGCAACCAGGGCAAGGGCGTGGCCGTGCGCATCCGCACGCGCGAGGAAGTGATGACGGCCTATGAAGTGGCCGCCGACATTTCGTCGGACGTGATTGTCGAGCGCTATATCCCCGGCCACGATTTCCGGCTGCTGGTGGTGGGCAAGCACCTGGTGGCGGCCGCGCGCCGCGATCCGCCGCAGGTAATCGGCGATGGCACACACACGGTGCGCCAGCTGGTGGAGGAAGTGAACCGCGACCCGCGCCGTGGCGAAGGCCATGCCACCTCGCTGACCAAGATCCGCTTCGACGATATCGCGCTGGCCACGCTGGCCAAGCAAGGGCTGACCGCCGACTCGGTGCCGTCCAAGGGCGTGCGCGTGGTGTTGCGCAACAACGCCAACCTGTCCACCGGCGGCAGCGCCACCGACGTGACCGACGACGTCCATCCGGACATCGCCGCGCGCGCAGTGGCTGCCGCCCAGATGGTGGGCCTCGATATCTGTGGCGTGGACGCCGTGTGCGAAACCATGCTCAAGCCGTTCGAGGACCAAGCCGGCGGCATCGTCGAGGTGAACGCCGCGCCGGGCCTGCGCATGCACCTGCAGCCGTCGTACGGCAAGGGCCGCGCGGTGGGCGAAGCCATCATTTCCACGATGTTCCATGACGGCGACGATGGCCGCATTCCCGTGGTGGCCGTCTCGGGTACCAACGGCAAGACCACCACGGTGCGCCTGATCACCCATATCCTGGCCTCCAGCGGCCTGCGCATGGGCATGACCGGCACCGACGGCGTGTACATCCAGGGCCAGCGCATCGACACCGGCGACTGCAGCGGCCCGCGCAGCGCCCGCAACGTGCTGCTGCATCCCGATGTGGACGCGGCGGTGTTCGAGACGGCGCGCGGCGGCCTGCTGCGCGAGGGCCTGGCCTTCGACCGCTGCGACGTGGCCGTGGTGACCAACGTGGGGGAAGGCGATCACCTGGGGCTGTCGTACATCAGCACCGTGGAAGACCTGGCCGTGCTCAAGAGCGTGATCGTGCAGAACGTGGCGCCGCACGGCATGGCCGTGCTGAACGCCGCCGACCCGATGGTGGCGCGCATGGCCGATGCCTGCCCGGGCTCCGTGACGTTCTTCGCCCATGACGCCGGCCTGCCGACCATGGCGCTGCATCGGGCCCAGGGCAAGCGCGTGGTGTTCGTGGAAGGCGCCGAGATCGTGGCCACCGAGGGCGACTTCATCCAGCGCTTTGCGCTGGCCGACATCCCGCTCACGCGCAATGGCTCGATTGGCTTCCAGGTGGAAAACGCGATGTCGTCGATTGCCGCAGCCTGGGCGCTGGGCATCGACTGGAGCGTGATCCGCCGCGCGCTGGCCACGTTCGTGAGCGATGCCGCCACGGCGCCGGGCCGCTTCAACGTGTTCGACTACAAGGGCGCCACGCTGATTGCCGACTACGGCCACAACCCCGACGCCATCCAGGCCCTGTGCAACGCCGTGCAGACCATCCGCGCCAACAAGCGTGTGGTGGTGATCAGCGGCGCCGGCGACCGTCGCGACGAGGACATCCGCCGGCAGACGCAGATCCTCGGTGGCGTGTTCGACGACGTGCTGCTGTACCAGGACCAGTGCCAGCGCGGCCGCGAGGATGGCGAAGTGCTGGCGCTGCTGCGCGAAGGCCTGGTAGGTGCGCAACGCGTGAGCCACACCGAGGAAATCCGCGGCGAGTACCTGGCCATCGACACCGCGCTTGCGCGCCTGCAGCCGGGCGACCTGTGCCTGATCCTGATCGACCAGGTAGAGGAAGCGCTGGACCACATCGCCAAGCGCATCGCCGAGGCGTAATGCCTCACTGACGCCTACTGGCGCCTACTCGCGCCACCCCGCGCCCACCCCGCGCCCTTCACATGGGTGTGCCGGGCGGCGCGGGGGCCCACCGCCCCCTCCCCTCTTGCTGGCACCGTGATTCGGTGCGACAGTACCCCCACCCCCTCCCATCGTCACGCAAACGGCCCCTGCTGCGCCGTTGTCGAGGAGAACGCGCATGACCACGCCGCAAACCGTTGTCGTGACCTATATTGCCGCCACGCCCCAGCAGGTGTGGCAGGCCCTGACCGATCCCCTGCAAAGCGTGAAGTACTTTTTCGGGCGCCGCGTCGAATCCGACTGGCAGGTGGGCAGCCCGTTCGTGCTGCGCATGGACGACGGCAAGGTGGATTCGCAAGGCGTGGTGCTGGCCGCCGAGCCGCCCTACCGGCTATCGGTGACGTGGCGCGTGGAGTGGCTCGAAGCCTTTCGGCAGCTACCGGAAGTGGTCGTCACCTGGCAGATCGATGCGCTGGGCGACGAGGCGGTACGGCTGACCGTGAGCGAGCTGCACCAGTCGCCCGTGGACGACCAGATCCTGCAGGGCGGCCGCAACGGCTGGCCGCTGATCCTGGCCGGTTTGAAAACGCTGATTGAAACGGGGCGGCAGCTCAACGTCGAGGCGCCCAAACCTCCACCCCCGCCCTCGCCTACGCAGCAGCCGAAGTAAGCCGCCGCGCTAGTGGCGCGTCGGCAGCGACAGCCGACGCTCCAGCACGTGCTGGAACGCCGAAAGCGCGGTGCTCAGAATCCAGTAGATGGCAGCGGCGGCCAGATAGAGGGGCAGCGGCTGGTAAGTGGCCGCGATGATCTCCTGCGACGTGCGCAGCAGCTCGGTCACGGTGATCACCGATACCAGCGAGGTGTCCTTGATCAGGCTGATCAGGCTGTTCGAGAGGCTCGGCACCGCCAGCCGCAGGGCCTGGGGCCCCACCACATGACGCAGCGTCTGCACCGGGGTCATGCCCAGGCTGTACGCGGCCAGCCATTGACCGCGCGGCACACCCTGGATCGCCCCGCGCATGCTTTCCGAAAGATAGGCGCCGACGTTGAGGCTCAGCGTCAGCACACCGGCCGGCGTGGGCTCCAGCGCGATGCCGATGCCGGGCAAGCCGTAGTAGACAACGAAGATCTGCACCAGCAACGGCGTGCCGCGCATGATGCTGACGTAGACGCGTGCAATCGCCCTGAGCACCGGCTGGTGGCCGATACCCATCAGCGCCACCACAATGCCCACCAGCAGGCCGAACGCCATCGACAGCACGGCGAACTTCAGCGTAAGCAGCGTGCCCTGCAGCAAGACGGGGAGGGAATCGACAACGAGCTGGAACGCGGACATGGCAGGGCTGGGATCAGTCAATCTGGAGCCGGAATGCCGCGATCATACGTGAAGCGCGCTGGCAGCGGGCCGTTGTCCGTGTCCGGATACGGCCCTGCCTTTGCTTACTTGGACGGCTTGGTCACGTCCGAGGCGAACCACTTGTTCGACAGCTTGGCCAGCGTGCCATCCTTGCGCAGGTCGTCCAGCGCCTTGTCGATGGCGGCGGCGAACTTCGGGTTGTCCTTGCGGAACGGGATGGCCACTTCGGTATTGGCACCCGGCAGCACCGCGCCCGGACGCAGCGGCAGGTTGGCCTGCTTGATCAGGTAGTTGGCCATCAGCCGGTCATTGAGCGCGGCATCCACGCGCTGGGCGGCCAGGTCGCGCAGGTACTCGGGCGCGCCGGGATAGGTCTTGACGTCGATGCCCGGCACCGACTTGGCCAGTTCGTTGTAATTGCTGCCCAGGCTCACGCCAAGCTTGTGGCCCTTGAGCGATTCGAGCGTGGTGAATTCGCGCTTGTCGTCCTTGCGCTGGATCAGTTGGGCGGCCGAGTAGACGTACGGCGTGGAGAAGTCGAGCACCTGCTTGCGCTGCGGCGTCACCGAAACCTGGTTGACGATGATGTCGAACTTGCCCGCCTGCAGCCCGGCGATGATCGCGCTCCATTCGGTCGTCACGAACTCGGGCTTGACGCCGAGCTTGCCGGCCACGGCGCGCGCCACGTCCACGTCGAAGCCGTCCAGCTCGTTGTTCGCGCCCCGATAGCCGAACGGCGGGTAGGTTCCTTCCAGGCCGATCTTGAGCACACCAGCCTGCTTCACGGTATCCAGCAGATCGGCAGCTTGCGCAGCCGTTGCGGCCAGGCCGCCGGCGACCAGCGCGGTGGCCAGCAGGGACTTGAACCAACCCGATCGAATCGTTCGCATATCTTCTCCAGTAGGGATGCGGTGGTAGCCAGCTCCCCTTTTGAGGGAAATCTGACGGCTCTAAGAGCCTATAACGGGCTCCAAGGTACCGCAAATGCTATCGAGAGCGAAATAACGATTGGATATGGTTATATAACTCGGGTGAAAACCCATGGCTTCGGCCACGCCCAAGACCGCCCCGAGGGCGAGGTCTTGGCGCTCTCTCCGGTCATGGGGAGAGAGCGGGAGAGAGGCGGCCACGCCCAAGACGGCTCCGAGGGCGAGGTCTTGGCTCTCTCTCCCCTCATGGGGAGAGAGCGGGAGAGAGGGGTGGTCTAGCAAGGCACCACATTTGCCGAAGCCTTGAGTTTGTTCAACTCACTGGAACGCCTTGTCGTTCGGCTCGGCGAAGAGCTGCTTCATTTCCGGCGACAGCGCGTAGTTCATGTTGATGTTGCGCGGCGGAATCGGTTGCAGGAACCACTTGGTGTAGAGCTTCTCGGCACGGCCGCTCTTCTGGATGTCCGCCACCACGCCATCGACGAGCGTCTTGAACGAGGCGTCGTCCTTGCGGAACATGCACGCGTAGTTCTCGGTCTGCAGCGGCGTGCCGGCCACCACCCAGTCGCCAGCGTTCTTGGCCTTGGTACGCTCGCCGTACAGCAGCGGCTCGTCCATCACGAACGCCGCGGCGCGGCCCGACTCCAGGATCAGGAAGGCCTGGCCATGGTCCTTGGCGCTGGTCAGGTTCATGTTCATGCCCTCGCCGTTCATCTTCACCAGCAGGCGCTCGCCCGTGGTGCCGGCCGTGGTCACCACGTTCTTGCCCTTGAGCTGCGGGAAGTCTGTCACGCCCGAATCCTTCTTCGTCAGCATGCGAATGCCGTAAATGAACAGGCTGTTCGAGAAGGCCACCTGCTTCTGGCGCTCGGTATTGTTGGTGGTGCTGCCGCACTCGATGTCGAGCGTGCCGTTCTGCATCAGCGGAATGCGGTTCTGCGAGGTGATCGGCGTCATCTTGACCTGCAGGTTCGGCATGTTCAGCGTCGACTTGACCTTGTCGACGATCGCCAGCAGGTAGTCGTGGGAATAGCCCATGACCTGGTTGCCGTCCGAGTACGAGAACGGAATCGACGATTCGCGATAGCCCAGCGAAATCACACCGCTGTCCTTGATCTTCTTGAGCGTGTCGCCATCGGCGGCGTGGGCACCGGCGGCGGCACCGGCCAGTACGGCGGCAGCCAGCAGGCGATGGACGGGGGTCGAACGGACAGACGTTGACTTCATGGAGCGCTCCTTCAAGGGGCTTGGTTTCATAGAGTTTTGACTCGAGGCAATCTCACTACTCACTAACTTCCAGCTTTCAGTTGCAACCCGTGTTGCATCGGCACGCGCCGCTGGTCTCCCAGCGCTCAGGCCGATGCTGCACTGAAATCTTCCGCGTCGATGGCCGGCTGGCGGCCCGCGAGGCGGTCGGCCAGCAGCCCCGCGCTGCCCATGGCCAGTGTGAATCCCAACGCGCCGTGGCCAAGGTTCAGCCACAGGCCCCGCAGGCGCGACTCGCCGATCATCGGCAGGCCGGTCGGCGTGGCCGGCCGCAATCCGGCCCACGGCTGTAGCGCGTCGAGGTCAGCGCCGTTCATCACGTTGCCGAACACCGCGCGCGTCTGCGTCACCAGCGTCTGCGCCCGCTCGCGGTCTACCACTGCGCCGCCGCGCACGATATCGGCCATGCCAGCCACGCGCAGCGTATTGCCGATGCGCGCGTAGACAATCTTGTTGGCGAAGTCCGTCACGCTGATCATCGGCGCCGTGGCACCTTCGGCAATCGGCACCGTGATGCTGTAGCCCTTGAGCGGCCACAGCATCGGCCGGATACCCACGGGCCGCAGCAGCGGCACGCTGCCGATGCCGCCCGACACGATCACCACATCGGCGGCGATATCGCCCTGGTCGGTGCGCAACCCGGTCACGCGATCGCCGTCGCGCACCAGTTCGGTCACCCGCGTGCCGAATTTCAGCGTCACGGCCGCATTGCCTTGCAACAGATGCGCCAGCGACACGCAGAACAGGTGGCAATCGCCCACTTCCTCGCTCGGCGTGTAGATTGCGCCGGCGATGTCATCGGCGATGCCCGCCAGCGCCGGCTCCAGCGCCACCGTGGCGTCGCGGTCCAGCGCCTGCTGCTCGCAACCCAGGCTGGCCTGGTAGTCCAGCAAGCGGCATGCCGAGGCGAACGCTTGCGCATCGCGGTGCACCACGAGCTTGCCGCGCCGCGCGAAATCGAAGCCGCCGCCCTCCTGGCGCGCCTCGGGCCGGTTCACGAACGCCTGCATCAGGTCGCGTGAATAGAACGCCAGGCGCAGCAGCTTGCGGGTGGTGGCTTCGCTCGTGGAGGCATTGCACGCCTGCACGAAGGCCATCAGCCAGCGCCACTGGGCGGGGTCCATCGACGGCCGGAAGCGCATCGGCGAATCGCTGTCCAGCAGCCAGCCCGGCACCTTCGACAACACGCCCGGTCCGGCCAGCGGCGCCACATAGCTGTAGCTGAGCTGGCCGCCGTTGGCGAAACTGGTTTCCTCGCCCGGCCCGTCGTGACGCTCCACCACGGTCACCTGATGGCCGTCGTTGGCCAACCGCCACGCGGTGCTCATGCCAACCACGCCCGCACCCACGATCGCTACACGCATCTGACTCGCCTTGCCTTCCCGTTTCGAACGATGGGGCAGAGCGTAGAACACCCGGGGCGGCTTGCCCAATGCCAATACGTGCCAGAATATGTCCCCAGGCTATAGGTCCCGCCACCCGGGTCTACCCGTAGTGCAAAGCAGCATTTCCCCGCACCAAACCGGCATTTTTCCCGCACCACAATCATGCGTCTGCGCCAGATCGAAGTCTTCCGCGCCGTCATGCTGACCGGCACCGTCAGCGAGGCCGCCCGCCTGCTCCATGTGTCGCAGCCGGTCGTGACGCGGGTGCTGCAGCACGCAGAGGCGTCGCTGGGCTTTCGGCTGTTCGACCGTCAGCGCGGACGCCTGCAACCTACCCCCGAGGCGATGGCGTTGTACGGCGATGTCGAAAGGCTATATGGCGAGATCGAACGCGTGCGGCGCGTGTCCGAAAGCCTGCGCCACAAGGGCGCCGGCCGGCTGCGCGTGGCCGCCACGCCGAGCCTGGCCAACCCGCTGCTGGTGCCGGCGGTGCGGCGTTTCAGCGCGCGCCACCCCGACACCCAGGTACAGGTGCTGACCCACCATACGAACGAAATCGTGGCCGCGCTGCTGGCCAACCAGATCGACGTGGGCTTTGCGTTCTCTCCGCCCCGGCACGAGGCCATCACCAGCGTGCCGGTGGCCGCCGGCCGCATGCTGCTGGCGGTGCCGCGCGCGCTGCCCCTGCCGTCGGGCGGACGGCGTGGCACGGTGCCGGCCCGCAAGGCCATGGAGCGGCCCTTCATTGGCTACGACGACAACAGCTCGCTGGGGCTGCTGGTCCGGCAGACGCTGGCGCGCCATGCGCTGGAGCCGCATTCCACGCTGGAGGTGCAAACCTACTCGCTGGCGCTGGCGCTGGTGGACGCCGGGCTGGGGCTCACGCTGCTCGACCAGTTCACGGCACTCAATGCCAACCCGGCCAACGTGGCGCTGCACGACCTGCAGCCGGAACTGTCATTCGAGATCCATATGCTGCGCGCCAGCCATCGCGGGGCGTCGAGCCTGGTCGACGACATGCAGGCGCAGTTCGCCGCCGCCGCCGATGCGCTGGCCGCCACGCTCGATCAACGGCTCGAGGGGCCGGTGGTGCTGTTCGAACCCACCGTGCGCCAGTCGGCCTAGCCATGCCCACCCACCGTCGCGCGTCATGCATCGAGCGGACAATTGACAACCGAATTGACACCCGGCCACGCTGTGCACCATCATCAACACGCCCCGACCGGCGCGTGAGCTTTCTATGTTTGTCCTGATCCTTATCCTCCTGGTACTGGCAAGCGCGTTCTTCTCGATCTCCGAGATCGCCCTGACCGCGGCCCGGCGCACCAAGCTGCAAGTGCTCTCCGAACGCGGCGACCGCCGCGCCACCAAGGTATTGCTGCTCAAGGAAGAGCCCGGCAACTTCTTCACCGTGGTGCAGATCGGCGTGAACAGCGTGGCGATCCTGGCCGGTATCCTGGGCGAGAAGCACGTCTCCGACCTGCTCTTCGACGCCCTGCTGCCCTGGCTGAGCCCCGATCTTGCGCAGCGCACGGCCAATATCGGCTCGTTCCTGATCGTGACGCTGCTGTTCATCCAGTTTGCCGACCTGATTCCGAAGCGCGTGGCCATGACCTTCCCCGAGGCCTGCGCGGTGGCCGTGATCGGGCCGATGCTGACCCTGCTGAAAGTGTTCAAACCCGTGGTGTGGGTGTTCAACGCCGCCGCCGATGCCATGCTGAAGCTGCTCGGCATTCCCACCAAGCCGGTGGACCAGATCACCACCGAGGACATCGCGGCCATGGTCGACGCCGGCGCCGAGGCCGGCGTGCTGCACAAGCACGAGCTGCACCTGATCGAAAATGTGTTCGAACTCGACTCGAAGCCGATCACCGCGATCATGACGCCGCGCGACGACGTGGTCTTCCTGACCCTCGACGAGTCGGCCGACAGCGTACGCCGCAAGCTGGTCAAGCAGCCGCACGCGCAGTATCCGGTTTGCGGCAAGAGCATCGACGACGTGCTGGGCTACATGGATTCCAAGGCCATCCTGCAGTTGCTGCTGGCCAACGAGAACGCCTCGGTGCTGGACGACATCGGCAAGCACTACGACAAGAACGTGCTCGTGATTCCAGACACGCTGACGCTGTCGGAGTCGCTGACGCGCTTCCGCGAGATGCACGAGAACTTCGCGGTGGTGATGAACGAGTACGGCCTGGTGGTGGGCGTGGTCACGCTCGACGACAGCGTGGGGGCGCTGATGGGCGACATCCTCTATTCCCACGAAGACGAGCAGATCGTCCGGCGCGATGCCACCTCATGGCTGGTAGATGGCCTGACCCCGCTGGTGGACCTGAAGAAGGCGCTGGAAGTCGATACGATTCCGGGCGAAGACTACGTGGATACGGCGGCAGGCCTGGTCATCTACGCGCTGAAGCGAATTCCGAAGAAATCGGAGTCGATCACGGTGGCGGGCTTCCGCTTCGAGGTGCTCGACATCGACCATCACAAGATCGACCAGCTGCTGGTGTCGTACCTGCCGGCGGCGGAAGGCGCGCCGCAAGCGTAGCGCGGCGGCTACGCTTCTGAGGGGGAAGCCGCAAAAAAGGAATCCACAAAAACGCACGCCAGAAAAACAAAACCGACGCCTGCTTTCACAGTGCGTCGGTTCGAGTTTTACTACAGCGTTTCTTGTCTGCCGGTGGTCGAATCTTGCGGCAGCTTTTTGTTTTGGCGGAGAGGGTGGGATTCGAACCCACGGTACCGTTGCCGGTACGCCTGATTTCGAGTCAGGTACATTCGACCACTCTGCCACCTCTCCGGTAACTGGGTCGTTGCGTAAGCAGCGAAACCAAGATTATAGGGACGTTGCCATACCGAGCGCAAGCCCTTTTCGGAAATTTTTTATGCTTCCGGTGCCAGGCGCTCCACGCCGCCCATGTACGGCTGCAGTGCCTTCGGCACGGTCAGCGAACCATCGGCGTTCTGGTAGTTCTCGAGGATGGCCACCAGCGTGCGGCCCACGGCCAGGCCCGAGCCGTTCAGCGTGTGCACCAGTTCCGGCTTGCCTTGCCCGGCGCGCGAGCGAGCCTGCATGCGGCGCGCCTGGAAATCGCCCATGTTCGAGCACGAGCTGATTTCGCGATACGTGTTCTGCGCCGGAATCCACACCTCGATGTCGTAGGTCTTGGTGCTGCCGAAGCCCATGTCGCCGGTGCACAGCACCACGGTGCGGAACGGCAGTTCGAGCTTCTTCAGGATCGCCTCGGCGTGGCCGGTCATCTGCTCGAGCGCGTCCATCGACTGCTCGGCCGGCACCACCTGCACCATTTCCACCTTGTCGAACTGGTGCTGGCGGATCATGCCGCGCGTGTCCTTGCCGTACGAACCGGCTTCCGAACGGAAGCACGGCGTATGGGCCACGAACCGCATCGGCAGCTTCTCGGCCGGCACGATCGCGTCGCGCACCATGTTCGTCAGCGGCACTTCGGCGGTGGGAATCAGGTAGAAGTTCTCGATCGTGTCCTGGCCATCGTCGCCGCCCACCTTGCGCGGCACCTTGAACAGGTCGTCCTCGAACTTCGGCAGCTGGCCCGTGCCGCGCATCGACGCCGCGTTGACGATGTACGGCACGTACATCTCGGTGTAGCCGTGCTCCAGCGTGTGGGTATCCACCATCAGCTGCACCAGCGCGCGATGCATGCGCGCCACGCCGCCGCGCAGGAACGTGAAGCGCGAGCCGGTGACCTTCGAGGCGGTCTCGAAGTCGAGGCCGAGCTTCGCGCCCACGTCGACGTGATCCTTCACCTCGAAGTCGAACGTGCGCGGGGTGCCCACGCGGCGCACTTCCACGTTTTGGGTCTCGTCCCGGCCCACCGGCACGCTTTCGTGCGGCAGGTTGGGGATCGACATCATCGCGTCGTTGAGCTGGGCCTGGATCTGGCTCAGCCGTTCCGCCGAGGCCTTGAGCGTGTCGCCGATGCCGGCCACTTCGGCCATGGGCGCCGAGGCGTCCTCGCCCTTGCCCTTGAGCATGCCGATCTGCTTGCTCAGCGTGTTGCGGCGGGCCTGCAGTTCCTCGGTCTGGGTCTGCAGTTGCTTGCGTTCGGCTTCCAGGGCCTGGAAGGCGGCCACGTCGAGTTGGAAGCCGCGCGTGGCCAGGCGTTGGGCCACGGCGTCGATGTCTTTGCGGAGCAGCTGGATGTCGAGCATGTTGCTTGGGGGTCGTGTGCAGTGCCGGCGACATGCCGGCGAACGCGACATTTTACTGCACCGCCGCGACCCGACGGCGCCGAATCTGCCGGCATTTCCGCTGCTATTCGCCGGTTCGACGCCAAACCCGGCAGCCGGGCGGTCGGTCGGGGGGACGATCAGGCGGCCGTCAGCCCTTGCCGCCGTCCTCGCCCTTGCCCCGCTGCTCGCGATGCCAGGTGGCGTCCAGATCGCGCAGATGGCGCAGCTTTTCGCCGATCTTGCCCTCCAGCCCGCGTGGCGTGGGCTGGTACCAGTCCTGGCGCCGCAGGTCGTCGGGCAGGTAGTGCTCGCCCGCCGCGTACGCCTCGGGCTCGTCGTGCGCATACCGGTAGGCGTGGCCGTAGCCCAGCTCCTTCATCAGCCGGGTCGGCGCGTTGCGCAGGTGCACCGGCACCTGCCGCGACTTGTCCTTGGCAACGAAGGCGCGCGCCGCGTTGTAGGCGTTGTAGCCGGCATTCGATTTCGGCGCCACGGCCAGGTAGATCAGCGCCTGCGCCAGCGCCAGTTCACCCTCGGGCGAGCCCAGCCGCTCGTAGGTTTCTGCGGCATCGAGCGTGATGCGCGCCGCCCGCGGGTCGGCCAGGCCGATGTCTTCCCACGCCATCCGTACGATCCGGCGCGCCAGGTAGCGCGGATCGGCACCGCCGTCGAGCATGCGGCAGAACCAGTACAGCGCGCCATCGGGATCCGACCCGCGCACCGACTTGTGCAACGCGCTGATCTGGTCATAGAACGCATCGCCGCCCTTGTCGAAGCGGCGCAGGTTCTCCGACAGCGCGCTGCCCAGCAGCGCGGTATCGATGGTCTGCACCGCGGCATTGCGCGCGGCGCGCACCACGATTTCGATGTTGTTGAGCAGCTTTCGGCCATCGCCATCGGCCGAACCGACGATCAGGCCCATCGCCTCGTCGTCCCAGCTCACGCCGCCCAGTTCCTCGCTGGCACGCAGCACCAGCTGCTTCAGCTCGGCCTCGTCGAGGCTCTTGAGCACATAGACCGCCGCGCGCGACAGCAAGGCCCCGTTGACCTCGAACGACGGGTTTTCGGTGGTGGCGCCGATGAACACGAACAGCCCGCTTTCCACGTGCGGCAGAAACGCGTCCTGCTGGCTTTTGTTGAAGCGGTGCACCTCGTCCACGAACACCAGCGTGCGACGCCCGTGCGCGCGGTACTGCTCGGCGCGCTCCACCGCTTCGCGGATGTCCTTGACGCCGGACAGCACGGCCGACAGCGCGATGAACTCGGCATCGAACGCGTTGGCCATCAGCCGGGCCAGCGTGGTCTTGCCCACGCCGGGCGGGCCCCACAGGATCATCGAATGCGGCTCGCCGGACGCAAAGGCCACGCGCAGCGGCTTGCCGGGACCCAGCAGGTGCTGCTGGCCAATCACCTCGTCGATATTGCGCGGGCGCAGGCGCTCGGCCAGCGGTTGTCGGGAACGTTCGGGGGGGTCGGAAAACAGCGAGTCCGCCACGGTACTGGAGCCTTTCTGTCGGTGCTGGCGCCGCAAGCGGCGCGGAACGCCACAGTGTAGACCATCCCGCCAGGCCGGATTTTTTTGCGCCGCCCCTAAAGTCCGGCTCCGATCGTGCCGATAGCACCCAATGGCCCGCGCTTCAAGCGGCACGGGCAGTCCGACGCCGGCGCTGCGGCCGGCGGCTCACTACAGAATCACTGTTTGCGAAATTCGGGGATACGTATGCTGCGATACCGCATGCTGATGTTCAAGCTGAACCGGCTGGCGAGCAAGAACAAGCTCAACGGCGTGGAAGAAATCTCGCTGGCCGGGCAGTTTGCCGAACTGATCGAATCGCAGGAAGAGGCCGACCAGGTCATCACCGACCTGTTCGAGCATGAGAACGCGCACGTACGTCGCATCGGGCTGTCTGCCATCCGTCGCACCCACCGCTACGGTGGGCGCCTGCTGCTGCCGGCGCTGCTGCGCCGCATGGCCGATGTGGAAGGCTGGATTCGCCATGACGCAGTCTGGATCGTGCAGGACGCCGCGCTCGATGGCGCCGAGCTGCGTGCCGCGCTGCGCCGGATTGCCGCCAACGTGCGCCTGCCGCAAGACGCCGTGCGCGCGAAGCAGAACCCGGCGGACGGCATGCTGCACGCCGCCGTACGGGCACGCCAGTACCTCGATGTGCTGATCGCGAAGTCAGCGGCCGCACACAACGCGGCCCTGGCTGCTGGCGGCGGCCTGGCCGGCGCCACCGATGGCAAGCCCTATGCGCAGGACTCGGTCGGCCATATCCGCGCGGTGCATCGCCAGCTGCAGCGCAAGCTGGCCGGCCGCAAGCTCAAGAGCAGCACCAAGCTGAAGTTTCGCAAGGTGGAGCCGCGCTACGACGAGAACGACAACCGCCGCTTCCTGCTCTGATGGCTGGCGCGGCCCGCCGTGGCCCGCCATGCTGCGCCGCCACAATGAGCGGCTTTGCAGACTGATCTGAATTCTTTCGAAAGCGGAAGCGGCCGCGCGGTGCGCACCGTACCATGGCTGGCAGCCGGCGCCCTTGCCCGGCCCGTCAGGAGGACATTACTGCCATGGCCATCACCACCCGCATGCGGAAGAAGAAGCAGTACAAGAAGGCTGTGCTGAAGCTGCGCGCCGCCATCAAGCGTGGCGATGCGGAAGCGATCCGTATCCGGCGCGAGAAACTGCAGGCGCTGCCCAAACCGCGCCAGCGCTACGCGCGCGAATCGCTGGCCGGCTAGGCCGGCGCCGGACGCGCCAGCCGAGGCGTCCGGATGATCCCGGTCATCCGCCTCACGCGGATTCCCGGTTTCACCCCTTGGCGCGCTCGGTCAGCGCCTTCATGGCATCGGCGGGCAACGGGCCGTGGCAGCTACGCTCGCCATTGGCCTGGCCCACCACCAGCCATACCTTGTCCGTCGCGCCCTTGGGATGGAACACCCAGGCAGGCCCGCGCGTCGTATTGCTGGCCGGCAGGTCTTCCAGCGCACCGCTGTCGGCCGACTGCAGCAGGGTCGCGCAATCGCGCTGCGGCACCTGCGTCGCCTTGAGGAAGTCCGGGTTGCCGAGCACCTCGGGCAACGCCGTGTCCGAGCCGCGCAGGAACGCGTCCACATCGAACTTGCTGGCCTGGCTGTGCGCGCACGCGGATAGAACGAGCGCGGCCGCCAGCGCACCGCCGGGGCCGGCAATGCGGCGCAGGGCGCGGAGGTGAGCGAAGCCGGGGGTGGCGGTGGCGGTGGCAGCGGGGGCGGCAGCGGTGACGGGGGCGTCTTTCATGATGGGGGCGACTTTCTCTGACGACGGGTTGCGGGCAGCTTATTGCTTCATCACGTCGGCGCCCTTCGGCACCGTGAAGCGGAAGGTTTCCGCCGGCAGCGAGGGGTTCTTCTGCATGCCCGTGAAGGTCAGCAGCGTGGTGTTGCCGAAGGCGTCGCGCAACTCCATCGCCTCGAGGTTGCCGGCCTTGAAACCGATGCCGATACGCTCGAACTGGGTGTCCTTCGCCTTGGGCGTCAGTTCCAGCCACTCCACGCCGTCGCGCGTGGCGCCGTTCTTGACGTCGAAATTCTTCGACAGGTCGTTGCTGCCGAACAGGATCGCCGCTGGGCTCGAGCCCAGCGCGTTGTCGAGCTTGCGCTCGGTCACCTGGTTCAGGTCCTTGTCGTAGATGTAGAGCGTCTGGCCATCGGCCTGCAGCAGCTGGTCATACGGCTTGACGTAGCGCCACGTGAACTTGCCCGGGCGCGAGAACGCGAAGGTGCCGCTGGAAGTGCCGGCCACCTTGGCGTCGCCGCTCTGCCCCTTGATCTGCTTCTGGGTGAATTCGCCGCGCGCGGTCTTCACGCTGGTCACAAAGGACTGCAGCTGGTCGGTGGCGGCGGCGTGCGCGGCAGGCACGGCCGCCAGCAACGCCAGCGTCGCGCACAACGGCGCGAGAATGCGATATCGCATGAAATCCATCCTTAACGATTACTGATGTCGGATTAGAGCACGCCGCGTGGCGCCAATTCCGCGCCCAGGCTGTGACGGGCGTAACGGTATGTTACCCGTCACTTTTGCCCGATCATATCAGCCTGCCGCCGACAGGAAAGGCGGGATCCGCCTTAGTCGTCGCTCGTGGCGGCGCTGCCGGCCGGCACGAGGATGTCACGGTTGCCGTTGCCCGACATGGCGGAGACCAGGCCGGCCTTTTCCATGTCTTCCAGCAGCCGCGCCGCCCGGTTGTAGCCGATGCGCAGGTGGCGCTGCACCAGCGAAATCGAGGCCCGGCGGTTCTTGATCACCACTTCCACGGCCTGGTCATAGAGCGGATCGGCCTCGCCGCCTCCGCCACCGATGCCGGCGCCGCCGCCCAGGCTGTCGCCCGCGCCGTCGCCATCCACCAGTCCGCCCTCGAGGATGCCCTCGATATAGTTCGGCTCCGTGCCGTCCTTGAGCTTTTCGACCACGCGGTGCACCTCGTCGTCGGACACGAAGGCGCCGTGCACGCGCACCGGCATGCCGGTGCCCGGCGCCAGGTACAGCATGTCACCCATGCCCAGCAGCGCCTCTGCGCCTTGCTGGTCCAGGATGGTGCGCGAGTCGATCTTGCTGCTGACCTGGAAGGCGATGCGTGTCGGCACGTTGGCCTTGATCAGCCCGGTAATCACATCCACGGACGGACGCTGCGTGGCCAGCACCAGGTGCAGCCCCGCCGCGCGGGCCTTCTGCGCGATCCGGGCAATCAGTTCCTCGACCTTCTTGCCCACCACCATCATCAGGTCGGCCAGCTCGTCGATCACGATCACGATCGTCGGCAGCTTTTCCAGCGGTTCCGGGGCATCCGGCGTCAGGCTGAACGGGTTCGGGATCTTCTCTTCCCGGGCAGCCGCCTCGTCGATCTTCTTGTTGTAGCCGGCCAGGTTGCGCACGCCGAGCTTGCTCATGAGCTTGTAGCGCCGCTCCATCTCGCCCACCGCCCAGTTCAGCGCGTTGCCGGCCTGGCGCATGTCGGTCACCACCGGGCACAGCAGGTGCGGAATGCCCTCGTAGACGCTCATTTCGAGCATCTTCGGATCGATCAGGATCAGGCGCACCTGGTCGGCCTTGGCCTTGTACAGCAGCGACAGGATCATCGCGTTGATGCCCACCGACTTGCCCGAACCGGTGGTGCCGGCCACCATGCAGTGCGGCATCTTGGCCAGGTCCGCCACCATCGGCTTGCCGGCAATGTCCTTGCCCAGCGCCATGGTCAGGCTCGACGCGCTCTCGTTGTAGACCTGCGAGCCGAGGATCTCGGCCAGGCGCACGGTCTGGCGCTTCGGATTCGGCAGTTCCAGGCCCATGTAGTTCTTGCCCGGGATGGTCTCGACCACGCGGATCGACACCAGCGACAGGCTCCGCGCCAGGTCGCGCGCCAGGTTCACCACCTGACTGCCCTTCACGCCGGTGGCCGGCTCGATCTCGTAGCGCGTGATCACGGGGCCCGGATACGCCGCCACCACCTTGACCTCCACGCCAAAGTCCTTGAGCTTCTTCTCGATCAGGCGCGACGTGTATTCGAGCGTCTCGGCGCTGACCGTCTCCTGCTGCACCGGCACCGCGTCGAGCAGCGACAGCGGCGGCAGGTCAGAGTCCTGGATATCGGCGAACAGCGGCTGCTGCTTCTCGCGCTCCACGCGTTCGTGCTTCGGCACGGCCTGCGGCCGCACGATCTGCACCGGCGTGGCCTCTTCCTGCTTCACACGCTGCACTTCCACGGTCTCGGTGCGCTCCACCTTGGCGGCGGCGCCGATGATGCGGTCCTGCTTCTTCTCGCGGCGGGCCTTGAAGCCCATGAAGAGCGTTTCGACAAAGCCGCCCACGTGCTCGGACACCGACAGCCACGAGAAATGGAAGAACAGCGACAGCCCGATGGCGAACATCAGCAACAGCAGCAGCGTGGCGCCCGAGAAGCCCAGCGCCGCCTGCAGCCAGCCGCCGAGCAGATCGCCCAGCACGCCGCCCGGGGCGCGCGGCAGCGCCGAGCGCAGCGGGTACATGCGGATGGCTTCGAGGCCCATGCTCGATACCAGCGTCAGGCCGAAGCCGACCCAGCTCACCACGGTGCTGTGCTGTACCGGCTCGGGCAGGCGCTCCGGCAGTTCGGCGGTCAGCACCCGCCAGCCGCGCCAGCAGCGGCGCATCAGCAGCACGCTCCACCAGTAGGCGGAAAACCCGAAGATGAAGAACAGCACGTCGGCCAGCCAGGCGCCCACGCGGCCGCCCAGGTTATGAATCTCGCTGACCTGGCTGGCATGCGACCAGCCGGGGTCGGCCTTGCTGTAGCTGGCCAGCACGCACAGGAAGCCGAGCGTCACGGCGAGCAGCAGGAACCAGCGCACCTCGCCAAGCAGCTTGCCGATACGCGAGGGAAGTGCCGACGGGTCGGTCCGGGTAGTCGTGGTTGCGCGAGCCATGCGTCAGGGTCTGTTCGATCGTGCGAAGTGGACGATGGCGGCCATTTTAACCTTGGCCGGCCCTATCGCCCTCATTGGAATTTGCAACAGTCGGCAATCGCCGTGCCACATATAATGGCGGTTTCGAGTGACACCGGCACGACCGCCGCGCCGGCTCACTTGCTGTCTACAGGAACGCATCATGTCCGCAAAACACGCAAAAGTGCTGATTCTCGGTTCTGGTCCGGCCGGCTATACCGCCGCCGTCTACGCTGCCCGCGCCAACCTGAACCCGGTGCTGATCACCGGCCTGGCCCAGGGCGGCCAGCTGATGACCACGACCGATGTGGAAAACTGGCCTGCCGATCCTAACGGCGTCCAGGGCCCGGACTTGATGCAGCGGTTCCTGGCGCACGCCGAGCGTTTCAACACGGAAATCATTTTCGATCACATCCACACGGCCAACCTGACCGAAAAGCCGATCCGGCTGGTGGGCGACTCGGGCGAATACACCTGCGACGCGCTGATCATCGCCACCGGCGCCTCGGCCCAGTACCTGGGCCTGCCGTCGGAAGAGAGCTTCATGGGCCGCGGCGTCTCGGCCTGCGCCACGTGCGACGGCTTCTTCTACAAGAACCAGGAAGTGGCCGTGATCGGCGGCGGCAACACCGCCGTGGAAGAGGCGCTCTACCTGTCGCACATCGCCAGCAAGGTCACCGTGATCCATCGCCGCGACAAGTTCCGCGCCGAGCCCATCCTGGTTGACCGCCTGCTCCAGCGCGTCAAGGAAGGCCGCGTGGAACTGCGCTACGACCATACGCTGGACGAAGTGCTGGGCGACCAGTCGGGCGTGACGGGCCTGCGCATCCGCAGCACCAAGGACGCGTCGAAGACCGAGGACCTGAAGCTGTCGGGCCTGTTCGTGGCCATCGGCCACAAGCCCAACACCGACCTGTTCGTGGGCCAGCTGGAGATGAACAACGGCTACATCGTGACGAAGAGCGGCCTGTCGGGCGACGCCACCGCCACCAACATCCCGGGCGTGTTCGCCGCCGGCGACGTGCAGGACCACGTCTACCGCCAGGCCATCACCAGCGCCGGCACGGGTTGCATGGCCGCGCTCGACGCGCAACGCTACGTCGAAGCGCTGAAGTAAGACGCGCCGCGGCGCATCCGGCCAGACCGGCCTGGATGCGCCGGCTGCACCGAGCACCCATCGGGGACGTCCGCCTTTGCCAGCGGCCGTCCCCGATTTCCTTATAATCGGTGCCAGGCTTTTTGAGATTTTTGCTATGTCGAACGGCGCCAAACCCCCTCCCAAGCGATTCGGCCTGAACGATCTGGCCGCACTGCGCGACGGCCTGAAGGCCGATGCCGAGCGCCGCGAGGCCGAGCTCGTGGCCGCCGAGGCCGCCGCGAAACGTGCCGAGGAAGAGGCCAATGTCTTCCGATCCAGTATCGGCTTGGTCAGCGCCCTGCGCGACCGTAATCGCGTCCAGCACCCCACCAAGGCGCCCTCGCCGGTGCCAGTACAGACGCAGCTCTACGACAAGGCCGTGCTCGAGGCCTCCCTGTCCGATGAATTCGACGTGGAGAACCTGCTCGACATCGACGAGACCATGTCGTTCCGCCGGCCCGGCATTGGCGAGGATGTGATCAAGAAACTGCGCCGCGGCGAGTGGGTGCCGCAGGACAAGGTGGACCTGCACGGCCTGCGCAGCGACGAAGCGCGCGAAACCCTCTCCAATTTCCTGCGCCGCTCGGTGCGCAACGGGGTGCGTTGCGTGCGCCTGATCCACGGCAAGGGCATTGGCTCGCCCGACAAGCTGCCCGTGCTCAAGGGCAAGGTGCGCAGCTGGCTCGTGCAGAAAGAGGAAGTGATGGCCTTCGTCCAGGCCCGCGAGTCGCAAGGTGGCGCGGGCGCCCTGATGGTTTTGCTGCGCCAGCCCAAACCCTGACCTCCATGCACCTTCACCTGCCGTTCGATCTGCTGATGGGGCGGCTGCCCCTGATCCTGCATGTCATGGAGATCACGGGCGTGCTGGCGTTCGCCGTGTCGGGCGTGGTGGATGCGCGCAAGCAGCGGCTCGACGCAGTGGGCACGTTCATCGTCGCCTTTGCCACCGCCTTTGGCGGCGGCACCGTGCGCGACGTGCTGCTGGACCGCCGGCCATTCTACTGGGTGGAGCACGAATACTACGTACTGCTGATCTTCGCGATGTCGATCGGCGCGGCCATCGTGTTCCGCGTGGTCAGCACCGTGGCGTCGGACCGCGCCATGCTGGTGGCCGACGCCATCGGCCTCGGGCTGTTTTCGGTCACCGGCACCTCGCTGGCGCTGGTGGCCCAGATGACGCCGACCGTGGCCGTGATGATGGGCATCATCTCCGCCGTGTTCGGCGGCGTGCTGCGCGACGTGCTGTGCAACGAAGTGCCGATGATCCTGCGCGGCCGCTCGCCCTACGCCACCTGCTCGTTCGTGGGCTGCTGGGTCTACGTCGGGCTGACATGGCTGCGCGCCGACCAGGAAGTGGCGCTGCTGTCGGGCGCCCTGGTAACCATCGCGATGCGGCTGCTGTCGGTACAGTTCGGGTGGAAGCTGCCGAGCTGAAGCGCTGCCGGTGATTTGCTCCCCTCTCCCGCCCGCGGGAGACCGCTGCTGATGATTTGCTCCCCTCTCCCGCTCGCGGGAGAGGGGCTGGGGGAGAGGGTGCGGCGTACCAGATGCTGCCGTGCTGGATACAACCGACAGCTTCGTTCCAATACTCGCTTGCTGGACCAAACCACCGGCTTTGCTCGATGTGGTGCCTTGCTGTACCACCCCTCTCTCCTGCTCTCTCCCCATGAGGGGAGAGAGAGCCAAGACACTGCGTTCTGGTTCCGCCTGGGCGTGGCTGGCGGCGTTGGCGGTTAAGCAACCAACAGCTTTGTTGTGTTTGTCCGGCGGTTTGCTCCCAAAAACAAGAAAGCCGGCAAACGCCGGCTTTCTCATTGCCTCGCAGTCCGGTTCAGACCGCGGCTTCGTCCTGCTCGCCGGTGCGAATGCGGATCACGCGTTCGATTTCGGTCACGAAGATCTTGCCGTCGCCGATCTTGCCCGTGTGGGCGGCCTTGACGATGGAATCGAGCACCGTGTCCAGCTGGTTCTCGGCTACCACGACCTCGATCTTGATCTTCGGAAGGAAGTCGACCACATACTCGGCGCCGCGATACAGCTCGGTGTGGCCCTTCTGGCGGCCAAAACCCTTCACCTCGGTCACCGTCAGACCGGTCACGCCCACGTCTGCCAGCGCTTCACGCACTTCGTCGAGCTTGAACGGTTTGATGATGGCGGTAATCTGCTTCATGGCTGGCCTCTGTCTCTTGGGATGTCGGAAGATGACAGATTCTAGCCCGAAACACCACATGCCGACGGCGCGGATTCCCACATAGCCCGCCGCCGGCACGCCTTTTGCGCTGCCAATCAGTCCGGAATCCGGGCCAGATCGCGCATCCAGACCGCCGATTCGCCGTCGCTGGGCGCCCGCCAGTCGCCGCGTGGCGACAGCGACCCGCCCGACCCCACTTTCGGCGCATTCGGGATGCACGAGCGCTTGAACTGGCTAGTGCGGAAGAAGCGGTCGACAAAAATCCCCAGGATTCGCTTGATTTCCGGAAGTTGGTAGCTGTTGCGGGGAACATGGGGCCCGTTCGGCCACTCGCCGCTGGCCACGTCGCCCCAGGCATGGAGCGCCAGGAATGCCACCTTGGACGGCGCATACCCGTAACGCAGCGTGTAGTACAGGTTGAAATCCTGCAGTTCGTATGGCCCGATGATCTGCTCGGTCTTCTGTCCGGGCGCCTTGTCCTGCCCGTCCGCCGCCGCGCCGGCCGGCACCAGTTCGGGGCTGATATCGGTACCCAGCACCGCCAGCAACACATCCTCGCCGCCCTGGGCCACCTGCCCGGTCTCGGCCACCCAGCGCACCAGGTGGCTGATCAGCGTCTTGGGCACGCTGGCGTTCACGTTGTAGTGCGACATGTGGTCACCCACGCCATAGGTACACCAGCCCAGCGCGAGTTCGCTGAGGTCGCCGGTGCCGATCACGATCGCGCCGTTGTGGTTGGCCAGCCGGAACAGGTGGTTGGTGCGCTCGCCGGCCTGCACGTTTTCGAACGTCACGTCGTAGACGGGCTCGCCGCGCGCGTACGGGTGGTCCAGGTCCTTCAGCATGGCCAGGCAGCTTGGCCGGATATCGATCTCGCGCGCGGTGCAGCCCACCAGCGTCATCAGCTCGCGCGCCTGTTGCAGCGTGCGGTCGCTGGTGGCAAAGCCTGGCATCGTGTACGCCAGGATGTTGGCGCGCGGCAGGCCCAGGTGGTCCATCGCCTTGGCGCAGACCAGCAGCGCGTGGGTGGAATCGAGCCCGCCCGACACGCCGATCACCACCTTCTGGATCTTGCTGGACGACAGCCGCTGCACCAGCGCCTGCACCTGGATGTTGTACACCTCCATGCAGCGCTCGTCGCGGCGGCGCGGGTCCGCCGGCACATACGGGAAGCGCTCCACGCGGCGTTGCAGCGGCAGCGCCTGGGGCGTGGGCAGTTCCACCGGGAAGCTCACCACGTCGAACCGTTCCACTTCCTCGCGATGACGGCGTACCGACGCCCCGAACGTGGTCTGATGCATGCGCTCGCGCGACAGGCGCTCCAGGTCGACATCGGCGAACAGCAGATGCGACGATTCCGCGAACCGCTCCGATTCCGCGAGCATCTCGCCGTTTTCATAGATCAGCGCCTGGCCGTCCCAGGCCAGGTCGGTCGACGACTCGCCCTTGCCGGCCGACGTGTAGAGATATGCCGCCAGGCAGCGCGCCGACTGCTGCGACACCAACTGGTGCCGATAGCCGGACTTGCCGATCACGATGTTCGACGCCGACAGGTTGACCAGCACGGTGGCCCCGGCCAGCGCCGCGAACGACGACGGCGGAATCGGCACCCAGACGTCCTCGCAGATCTCCGCATGGAAGCGGAAGAACGGGATGTTCTCGATATCGAACAGCAAGTTCGCACCGAACGGCACCTCGGCACCGAGCAGCGAGACCGTATCGATGGCCGCGCAATCGCCTGCGCTGAACTGGCGCGCCTCGTAGAACTCCCAGTAATTCGGCAGGTATGACTTCGGCACCACGCCCTGCACCGCGCCATTGGCCACCACCACGGCGCAATTGAACAGCTGGTGTTCCGCCAGTACCGGCATGCCCACGATCAGCGCGGCGCGGATCGTCACCGACGCCTCCACAATGCGCTGCAGCGCCAGTTCGCACTCGCGCAGCAGCGCGCGCTGGTGGAACAGGTCGTCGCAGGTATAGGCCGGCAGGCCCAGTTCCGGAAACGCCACCAGCACCGCGCCGCCGTCGGCGGCCTGGCGGGCCAGGGCGATGGTCTGTTCGGCGTTGTAGGCGGGATCGGCCACGCGGCACTCGGGCACGCCAACGGCCACGCGCGCAAAGCCGTGGGAATAGAGGTTGTGGAAGGGGTGCGTCATGTCGGGGCCCGGAAGGGATTGGACATCGGGATGGACATCGGGAAGGAACGTCGGGGCGTGGACGTCGGGGATACGGATACGCGCATTCTACGACGCCCGTCCGCCGGCCGGCGTCGGCGTCACGCTGACAACGCCTGCGGCACAATCGCGATTCCGGTAGACTCGCCCGGCACCTACGCCATCCCGTCCATGAGTGAAACGCGCCCCAACTACCGCACGGACATCGTGCAGGACCTTGCCGAGATCGACGCCGCCGACTGGGACGCGCTGCTGGCAACCCAGCCCGAGCCCACGCCGTTCCTGCGGCACGCGTTCCTGCACGCCCTGCATGCCAGCGGCAGCGCCACCGACGACACGGGCTGGTCGCCCCGCTTCCTGACGCTCTGGGTGCCCGACGGCAAGGGCCCCGGACGCGACCGCCTGGCGGCGGCGATGCCGCTCTACGCCAAGTCGCACTCGTACGGCGAGTATGTCTTCGACTGGGCCTGGGCCGACGCCTACCGCCAGCACGACCTCGACTACTACCCCAAATGGCTGGCGGCGATACCGTTCACGCCCGTGCGCGGCGCCCGGCTGCTGGCCGAGGACGACCTGGCGCGCCACGTGCTGCTGCGCTTTGCGCTGGCACTGGCCGAGGAAAGCCAGCTGTCGTCACTGCACATCCTGTTCCCGTCCGAGCCCGAAGCCGACCTGATGCAGGCGGCCGGCATGATGATGCGCCATGGCGTGCAATTCCACTGGACCAATCCAGGCTACGCCAGCTTCGACACCTTCCTGGCCACGCTGTCGCAGAAAAAGCGCAAGAACATCCGCGCCGAGCGCCGCCGCGTGGCCGAGGCCGGCATCACGTTCCGGCAGTTGCGCGGGGCGCAGATCGACGACGCGGCGTGGAAGTTCTTCAACCGCTGCTACCGGCAGACGTACCGCGAGCACCATTCGTCGCCGTACCTGAACCTCGATTTCTTCCGCCGCATTGGCGCGGCGATGCCGGAAAACCTGCTGCTGGTGATTGCCGAACGCGACGGCCGCGACATTGCCAGCTCGCTGCTGGTCTACGACGCCAGTCCGGGCATCAGCACGCTCTATGGCCGCTACTGGGGCGCGCTCGAACATCACCCCTGCCTGCACTTCGAGACCGCGTACTACCAGCCACTGGAGTTCTGCATTGCCGAAGGCATTGCCACGTTCGAAGGGGGCGCGCAGGGCGAGCACAAGATGGCGCGCGGCTTCCTGCCCGTGGCCACGCGCTCGGCGCACTGGCTCGCGCATCCGTCGTTTGCCGATGCCGTGGAACGCTTCCTGGCGCGCGAGCGCCAGGGCATGGATGCCTACCTGGACGAACTGAACGAGCGCAATCCGTTTGCCCGGCAGAGTGAGGCCGATGCCAGCTGACCCTCGCGTGGCCTAGCGACGCTTCATGCGCCGCATGGTGTTGTCGCCCAGCATGTAGTGGTGGAACAGCGCCGCCATCGCGTGCAGGCCGATCACCAGATAGAACGCCTTGCCGAGCGTCTCGTGGATATCGGCCACCATGTCCTTGAGCACCGGGTCCGGCGCCACCACCGGCGGCAGTTCGATGCCAAGCAGCGGCACGGTCAGCAATCGCCCGCCGGCATTGGACATGACGATGCCAAGGATAGGCTCGGCAAACAGGAACACGTAGAGCAGGCCATGCACGGCGGCGCTGGCCAGGTGGCCCAGGCGCGGCCCCGGCTCGGGCGCCGGCGCGCCGCGCATCAGGCGCCACAGCAGCCGCGGCACGGCCAGTGCCAGCACCAGCGCGCCCGACCACTTGTGCGCCTCCATGAACACCATGCGCGCCACCGTGCCCTTGTCGGCCAGGTCGCGCAGTTCGACCGTCGCATAGGCCACGGCAATCAGCGCGAACATCAACCAGTGGAACGCAATCGCCACCGCGTCGTAGCGCATGAACCCGGCCGGGCCCGGTGCTGCCAGGGTGCCTTGTGAAGCAGGCATCGCAACTCCATGTTTTTGTGGGAAGCGGCAAGCTTAGCGCTGTCACGCGGCCGCGGGCCTTGCCTCCGGTCATCGCCAGCCAACAAAAAACCCCGCCGGTTGGGCGGGGTTCCGGTCAGCGGCAGCGAGCGCCGGCTGCCTGCATTACTTCTTGAAGTTGGCCACGCCGTCGGTGATTTCCTTGTGGGCTTCCTCGATGCCAGCCCAGCCTTCGACCTTGACCCACTTGCCCGCTTCGAGTGCCTTGTAGTTCTCAAAGAAGTGCTTGATCTGGTCGAGCGTGTTTTGCGGCACGTCCGACAGGCCCTTCACATGGGCCGTGGCCGGGCTCAGCTTGTCCACCGGCACGGCCACGAGCTTGGCGTCCACGCCCGACTCGTCGGTCATCTTCAGCATGCCCAGGGCGCGGCAGCGCACGACGGCGCCGGCCAGGATCGGGAACGGGGTCAGCACCAGCACGTCCACCGGATCGCCGTCGCCGGACAGCGTCTGCGGAATGAAGCCATAGTTCGCCGGGTAGCGCATGCCCGTGCCGATGAAACGGTCCACGAACAGCAGGCCGGTTTCCTTGTCGGCCTCGTACTTCACCGGATCGCTCTGGGCGGAGATCTCGATGATGACGTTGAAATCGTTGGGAAGGTCCTTGCCCGGGGAGACGAGGTTGAAGCTCATGCGAGTTCTCCGAATACCTGTGGAATGGGATGGGCGGCATTATAGCGGGTCGGCCCTGACCGCAGGCTGACAACCTGCCCGTGCGCCATGTGCCGGGCAATGCCTTGCGCGCGCGCCGCGGTGCGCGATAATGCGGCATTCCCGATTTCAGCATTTGCTCCATAACCGGAGCCGTGGAGACCTGCATGCATGCCCAGCATTTCGTCGCCAACCGCCTGATCGCGCCGGATTCCGGACTGCGCATCAAGGTGTTCGACCCCTCCAGCGGCGAGCCGTTCGCCGAGATCGCGCGCGGCAATGCCACCGACGTCAGCGTGGCCGTGCGCGCCGCGCGCCAGGCCTTCGAAGGCGAATGGGGCGCGATGAACCCGGCCGACCGCGTGCGCCTGCTGAACCGCCTGGCGCTGACGCTGATCGAGCACGAGGACGAACTGGCCGCGCTGGAAGCGCGCGACACCGGCAAGCCGCTGCGGCAGGCCCGCGCCGACGCCCGCGCCGTGGCGCGCTACTTCGAGTTCTATGCCGGCGCCGCCGACAAGCTGCACGGCCAGACCATCCCCTACCAGGCCGGCTACACGGTACTGACCGTGCGTGAACCTCACGGCGTGACCGGCCACATCATCCCGTGGAACTACCCGCTGCAGATCTTCGGCCGCAGCGTCGGCGCGGCGCTGGCTACCGGCAACGCCTGCGTGGTCAAGCCTGCCGAGGACGCCTGCCTGTCGATCCTGCGCGTGGCCGAGCTGGCCGCCCAGGCGGGGCTGCCGGAAGGCGCGCTGAACATCGTCACCGGCTACGGCCATGAAGCGGGAGCGGCGCTGGCCCGTCACCCGGGCATCAACCATATTTCGTTCACCGGCTCGCCGCAGACCGGCAAGATGGTGTCGCAGCTGGCGTCCGAGAACCATGTGCCGGTCACGCTGGAACTGGGCGGCAAGTCGCCCCAGATCGTGTTTGCCGATGCCGATCTCGATGCGCTGCTGCCCGTGGTGGTCAACGGCATCGTGCAGAATGCGGGCCAGACCTGCTCGGCCGGCAGCCGGCTGCTGGTGGAGCGCCCGGTCTACGAGGCGCTGCTCGACCGCCTGTCCGGCGTGTTCGAAGCGCTGCGCGTCGGCCCGTCCGAACTCGACCTCGAATGCGGTCCGCTGATCAGCCGCAAGCAGCAGCAGCGCGTGTGGGATTTCGTGTCCGATGCGCAGCACGCCGGCATCGCGGTGATGGCGCAGGGCCAGATCGTGGGCGAGGCGCCTGAGTCGGGCTACTACCAGGTGCCGATGCTGTTCCGCGACGTGCCGCCCGAGCATCGCCTGGCACAGGAAGAAGTGTTCGGCCCGCTGCTGGCCGCCATGCCGTTCGATACCGAGGACGAGGCCATGCGCCTGGCCAACGGCACGGCATATGGCCTGGTGGCGGGCGTCTGGACGCGCGACGGCGGGCGCCAGCTGCGGCTGGCGCGCAAGCTGCGCGCGGGCCAGGTCTTCATCAACAACTACGGCGCGGGCGGCGGCGTGGAGCTGCCGTTTGGCGGCACCGGCCAGTCGGGCTACGGCCGCGAGAAGGGCTTCGAGGCCCTGTACGGATTCACCACTCTGAAAACCATCGCCATTCAACATGGGTAGCATCAACTTTCTTTCCGTCGCGTTCGCGATCTTCTTTTTCTGGATGGCGTGGCACGTCAGGCACAAGCGCGCCACCAACCCCTCGGGCATGCCCCGCCTGCAGGTGTTCAAGCGCAAGTGGGGCGACACCGTCGGTGACCGCATCCACTGGTGCATGTACGTGGCCCTGCCCTTCCTGCTGGGCATCATGATGGTGGCCAACGCGCTGCGCGGCCGCGGCCCGTTCCACTGAGCCCCCGCGCGCGGCACTGCCCGCACACGCATTTCCCGCTGTAAGCCCGGCCAAGCGCGGCCCAAGACCGCGCCCGGGTTCCATCCGATCATCCGATCACAGGAGACAGGCAATGACCAGACTGGCTGGCAAGGTAGCGGTAGTCACGGGCGGCGGCTCGGGCTTTGGCGAGGGCATCGCCCACACGTTTGCGCGCGAAGGCGCCAGCGTGATGGTGGCCGACCTGAACCTCGAAGCCGCCGAACGTGTGGCGGCAGCCATCCGCGACGCGGGTGGCAAGGCCCACGCGGTGCGCGCCGATGTGTCGCAGGGTGCCGACGTGGCTGCGATGCGCGACGCCACGCTGGCCGCGTTTGGCGACGTGCACTGCGTGGTGAACAATGCCGGCACCACCCACCGCAACAAGCCAATCCTCGATGTCACCGAGGAAGAGTTCGACCGCGTGTACGCGGTCAACGTCAAGAGCATCTACTGGTCGGCCCATCACTTCATCCCGCACTTCCGCAAGCGCGGCGGCGGCAACTTCGTCAATGTGGCATCGACGGCCGGCATCCGCCCGCGCCCCGGGCTGGTCTGGTACAACGGCAGCAAGGGCGCCGTGATCGTGGCCAGCAAGGCCATGGCCGCCGAACTGGGCCCCGACAACATCCGCGTGAACTGCGTGAACCCCGTGATCGGTGCCACCGGCCTGCTGGAGCAGTTCATGGGCGTGCCGGACACCCCCGAGAACCGCGCGAAGTTCCTGGCCACCATTCCGATGGGCCGCATGTCCACGCCGCAGGACGTGGCCAACGCCTGCCTGTACCTGGCGTCGGACGAGGCCAACTTCATCACTGGTACCTGCATCGAGGTGGACGGCGGCCGCTGCGTCTAGCACCTGGCGGCCTGGCGCCGCTCCCCTTCCCACCCCGCGGTAACGTCGACGACTACAACACCCAATGAGGAGACAACGATGACAACCACCGCAGTCAATACCGGCGCGCGCGACGCCGGCTTCGAAGACGCCGTGTACCGCAAGGTCAGCTGGCGCCTGGTGCCGTTCCTGCTGCTCTGCTACGTGGTGGCCTACCTGGACCGCGTCAACGTGGGCTTTGCCAAGCTGCAGATGCTCAACGACCTGCAGTTCAGCGAGACGGTCTACGGCCTGGGCGCCGGCATCTTCTTCATCGGCTACTTCCTGTTCGAGGTGCCGAGCAACGTCATCCTGCACAAGGTGGGCGCGCGCATCTGGATCGCGCGCATCATGATCACCTGGGGGCTGATCTCGGCGGCCATGATGTTCGTGACCACGCCGACCATGTTCTACGTGCTGCGCTTCCTGCTGGGCATTGCGGAAGCCGGCTTCTTCCCCGGCATCATCCTCTACCTGACCTACTGGTACCCGGCCAACCGGCGCGGACGCACCACCACGTTCTTCATGACGGCCATCGCGCTGTCGGGCGTGATCGGCGGCCCGCTCTCGGGCTGGATCATGCAGGCGTTCGACGGCCATAACGGCTGGGCCGGCTGGCAATGGATGTTCCTGGTGGAAGGCATCCCGTCGATCCTTGTTGGCATCTGGGTGCTGCTGTACCTGGACGACCGCATCGCGCACGCGAAGTGGCTGACGCCCGATGAAAAGACGCTGCTCGAACGCAATATCGCCGCCGAGAACCAGCACAAGGAAGACCCGCCCGTGCGCCAGGTGCTGTCCAGCCCGCGCGTCTGGCTGATGAGCGCGATCTACTTCAGCTTCGTGATGGGCCTGTACGGCGTGAGCTTCTGGCTGCCGACGATCATCAAGCAGACCGGCGTCAAGGGCGCCCTGGACGTGGGGCTGCTGACCGCCATTCCATACGGCTGCGCGGTCATCGGCATGATCGTGGTGGCCCATAGCGCCGACCGCCGCGGCGAGCGCCGCTGGCATATCGCGCTGCCCGCCCTGCTGGGCGCCGTGGGGCTGGTGCTCTCGGTACAGTGGCACGGCAGCACCACGATGGCCATGGTGGCCCTGACTCTGGCCACCATCGGCATCCTGACCACGCTGCCACTGTTCTGGAGCCTGCCCACGGCGTTCCTGGCCGGCACGGGCGCGGCAGCCGGCATTGCGCTGATCAACTCGCTAGGCAACCTGGCAGGCTTCATCAGCCCTTACGCGGTGGGCTGGCTCAAGGACATGACCCAGAGCACGGACTCCGGCATGTACCTGCTGGCCGCGTGCATGGTGGTGGGGGCGATGCTGGTGCTGTCGGTACCGGCGAAGATGGTGAGCCGCGGGGCCGATTGATACGTTTGCGTTGGATACGCTGATGTCTGGCTCGCCTCTCCCGCGGTGCGGGAGAGGGGTCGGGGGAGAGGGCACGGCGTATCGGATGCTGCCGCTTCTGGATACCACCAACAGCTTCGTCCCAATGCTCGCGTGCTGGATCAAACCGATGGCCCTGCTTGATGTGGTGCCTTGCTGAACCACCCCTCTCTCCTGCTCTCTCCCCATGAGGGGAGAGAGAGCCAAGACACTACGTTCTGGTTCCACTTGGGCGTGGCTGGCGGCGTTGGCGGCTAAACAACCGACAGCTTCGTTGTGTGTGCCGGGATGTTGTTGCTCCCCTCTCCCGCTCGCGGGAGAGGGGCCGGGGGAGAGGGGCGGCGTATCGTGTGCCGCCATGCTGGATACCACCGACAGCTTCGTTCCAATGCTCGCGTGCTGGACCAAACCAACGGCTTTGCTCAATGTGGTGCCTTGCTGTACCACCCCTCTCTCCTACTCTCTCCCCATGAGGGGAGAGAGAGCCAAGACACCACGTTCTGATTCCGCTTGGGCGTGGCTGGCGGCGTTGGCGGCTAAACAACCGACAGCTTCGTTGTGTGTGCCCACGGTTTGCTCCCCTCTCCCGCTCGCGGGAGAGCAACCGTGTCAAGCAGGCAGTCTGTTTTCCCACGGTTGGCCGGTTTTGACCATCGAGTTGAGGATCGTCAGGATCTTGCGCGTGCAGGCGGTGATGGCAAGCTTGGACGGCTTGCCAACCGCTTTCAGGCGCTGATGGAATTCCCGTATGGCCGGATTGTGGCGGATGGCAGTAACCGCCGCCATGTACAGCACGTTACGCACCTCGGT